>Ga0228710_1002269_pt1 | contig 30150 bp, 13 predicted proteins | sample MedpolnodulmetaG_FD_177995 | JGI IMG/M metagenome (GOLD analysis project Ga0228710, IMG submission 177995) | Root nodule microbial communities from Medicago polymorpha collected in Santa Monica, California, United States - pink nodules | ecosystem: Host-associated > Plants > Roots > Nodule...
CTTGTAATGTGAAATCCAAGTATGGATATTTGTTATAAAAGAATAAAAAAAATCAGATTTGTTACTTCCCCTTTTTAATTTGATTTTCAAAAGTTTGTTAAATCATAAAAAAAATAATAATCTTGTAATGTGAAATTCAAGTATGGATATTTGTTATAAAAGAATAAAAAAAATCAGATTTGTTACTTCTCCTTTTTAATTTGATTTTCAAAAGTTTGTTAAATCATAAAAAGTAATAATATTGTAATGTGAAATCCAAGTATGAATATTTGTTATAAAAGAATAAAAACATCAGATTTGTTACTTCCCCTTTTTAATTTGATTTTCAAAAGTCTGTTAAATCATAAAAAAAAAATCTTGTAATGTGAAATCCAAGTATGGATATTTGTTATAAAAGAATAAAAAAAACGGATTTATTACTTTAAAATAAATTTAATAGTTATGTTAATAAATTTTTAAATAATATTGAAGGTGACATTGACACCTATCGTGTAAATAATTTTATTATATTACTTGTTTAGACCATGTATACTCATACAATTTTTGCAGTAAAGTGTAAATTAGTTTTGCACTAACATTCTTTAAAATTAAGTGGTACCTTCAATATTACTTAAAAATTAGTCTATTTTCTAATCCTTTTAAAATTTACTACCATAACAGTTTATCATTATTTTAAAGTAAAAATAATCTGAAATTTAAACAAATAACCATACATGAATTTCTCAATAAAAGAAAAATAATTTACGAATTAACAAGCAATTCAAATATCAAATTAAAAATAGAAAAAAAAAGTATTTTATAAAGATAAAAGAGATATGAAAATTGGGGAAGAAGAAAACTAATTTGAGCAATCATAATTTTTGCATCGATGTAAATGTTTGACTTTAATTACAATTACTTTTAAAATCATGTGTGTGGTTAATTGTTATTTGCGGAATGTGTAACATTTTTTATTTTTTTACACTAACGTTTTATATAAATTAAACTCTTAAAAATAATGACAAATGCATGTATAGGTCTTTTTATAAAAATTAAAGATTACCATGCTATTAAACAAGTTAGGGATTCAAGAGAATCTGAGTTCGATTCTTGGATGAAATAATTCTACTTACCCCACGACCAAACACCGAATTATCAGGACCCCTTCCCTGAAAATCAGAGAGTTAACACCAAACAACAACTTAAGGGTTAAATTGTAAAATAAAAAAGAAGAAGGGCAAATTTCAATATTAATAATGTACACATATATAGAAGGAGATAGAAGTAGAAAGAATCACCTAGTTGTATCATATTTATAGTGTAACAAAATGTCTTATGTGATTGACCTAGCTGAAGCATACCATAGATCTATAAATATAAATAATTAGTGTGTGAATACTCTTTAGTGGGAGGTGTGTTGGTTTATTGGTCCTGAACATATTTCTTCTAATGAAAAGTATACCTGTAAATTTATCCAAAAGATACTGATAAGACACATATGGTGATAATCCAACCTCTTCTTTCACGATGTAGCCACATCTTAGTGGTGATGCGAGGATCAACGTTGGCCATCCACATCATCGTATAACCAGACTTCCAGCGGATTTGGTTGTTTTTGGTGGTGCACCGTGGTTTCATTTTTTCCGGCGACGGTGAACGGAGCTACGACGAGCCTCCTTGATCTGATATTATCTTGTTCGTTTTTCTGGTTTGGTTCTAGATTTGTTCTTCTGTTCATGGTGGTGGTTTCTTCCTGCTCTATTTTGTTGTTTTCGGTGGTGGTGCCTAGCTGGTGGTGATTCAGTGTCGCCTTGCTGCTGCTGTTGCTATTGCTTTGTTGTTCTCGTTGGTGGTGATTCGGTGTTGTCTTGCTTCTGCTTTGCTTCACATCACTTCAGTGCCACCGTGGTGGTGTTTGGCTGTCCGGCTTCGTTGCAGCACTGCCTTTTGGTGACCGTCGACGGCTTTTGCTGGTTTTCCAAGGTGGCTTTTAACTCTTAACAGCACTGCCGTCCTTTATCCCTTCTGATCCTTATCCTAGGCATAATGGTGGTTGGTGGTGGTGCGTTGGGTGGCTTTGTACTCTACACCACCCCTTTCCTAGTTGGAGTGTCCAAATCGGAGTCTGTGTGCAGCTGGGGTTGTTATCGAAGGATTTGGGTTGGATTGCGGTGCTTTAGGGTGAGCTTTTGGGTGGCAGTTTAGGTTGTGTGGTGGTGGTGATGTGGTGTGAGGAGGTCAAGGGTTTTGGGATCCGAGAAGTGCTGTTCAGATCCGCCGTTTTTGCTCCACCATTGGTTCTCTTTTACTACGGCGACGAACACATTCTCCTTGTCACAGGCGGCCGCCTTTTTATGATCTGGGTTGTGGTTCCACTTCAAACCGGCGTTGCTGCCCGTGTTTTGTTGTTGGATTTCGTCTTCCTCTAGATTTATGTTTGTGTTGTTGCTTGTTTCTTGGTGAGGATGTTTTGGCGTCGTAGTGATGCAATGATGCAATGGTGGTGGAGGTTATTCAATTGTGGTGGGGGTGGTGATGTGTGGTGGTGGTGAAGTGTGGTGGGGGTGATGAGGTGTGGTGGTGGTTGGTGTTTTAAGTGAGGGGGTGGATGCTTGTTGGGGTGATTTCCTTTATAAGCAACCTCTGTTACACTGGTCCATGTTCGTCGTCACTAGCTCTTGTTTGTGCTTTTTGGGTGGTTTAGGTGTTTACAGAGTTTGGAAGGTGTGTGTCACGCTGTGTTGAGCCTTTTCCTTTTGATTTGTTTGTTGTTTAAACTTCGCATGCCATGTTTTTTGTCTTACATATCCTGTGCTGGTTTTCGGTGGGCTGGTTCATTTGGCTTCGAGATCGGAAGTCGGGGTCTAGCTGCAATCTTTGTTTGACTTGATTTGGTTTTTCCTCTGGTGTACCGGGGGCGAGGGGTGCCCTGCTAATTTGGTTCTATAGTCTGGTGGGCCGATATCTTTTGATTCGAGATCGGGAGTCAATTCTTTGACTCAAGTTGGTTTTTGGGCTTTGTGTTGTGCTCTTTCGATGGTTTGGAGGTCGCGAGGTTTGTGATAGCTGCATGATCCTTCGGTTAGGTGCTCTTCGAAATGTGGTTCAGCTTGGGTGTTGGGGTCTTAGAGTTTTATTTCGAGGGTGTTCTTTGTGGGTGAGTAGTGACGGTAGGCGGTGGTGGATATCGTGTTTACATTGCTTGTTTTTTTTTTTTTTGTAGTCTGTTTTAGGTGGTGATGTGTTTTGGTGGGTTTATCTTCAGGGGTGTTTTTAGGTGGTTATGGTGTACCGTCTATATGCGGCACCATTTGTATCTTGTTTTGTCCATACCTTGCGTCTTGCGGGGATGACGTTTAATAGTATTTGCGGATTCAAAATAAAACTGATAAGACACATATATACATATGTTTAATGTATTAAAATTAGCTACAAAAAGATCATTATTATGTTTAAATTTTTTTGACAAATCATTGTTATGTTTATTTGTATTGTCTATTTAAATGATTTGTTATATTAGGCTGAAAAAATTATTGTATTATTTTAAAAATTGTGTTAAAATTCATATATTAGCTCCTTTGTGACCTTATCTTCATTTATAAGTTATGTATAAGCTAGTCATATTTGTATAATAGAGAGGATAAAAAAGGAGATAAAATATAATATAGATCAATTAATATTTTAGTTCTTCTATTATATTTTCAACAAGACTAATTGTATAGAACCCAATTAACATTGTGTTAAAATTCAAATTGGTTTCTTCATATATAAGCTAAAATATATATGAAACGAATAAGTCTCGTATAAATACATTATCCTAATTTCACAATTAATAATGTGGAAATAGGCCAAACATGGTTGTTATGCACATAATAAAGTATATGTTTGATATAACGACAAGTTTTCATAAATTTGATAAACTACTATGATTTTGCAAATAGTGACATGATTTTGACAAACTAACTATAATACAAAATATACACTTTGTCAAGCATCTATACAATATTATGCTAGTGACACATATTTAATAACCCTATGATTAAGTGACTCATGATGTTTTAATGTTATGTAGTTAAATCAATTCAAGTATTTCACCATGTCAAACCTTTTTGAAATCTTCTTAGGTGTTGAAAATCATTCAAGAAATCAAAACTCTACTACTTAAAAAGATATATCAAACACTTATAATCACCTCTAAGGAATTTCTAGTACTTAATTAAGTATTGTCATTTCAAATACTTTAATTCTTACATACTTATATCTTATTATTAATAAGTGTTGCTGATATTAAAATATGCATACTTATATAAAGTTTTAGTAAATTAATGTAAATATGATTTATTTCAAAGCTGATTACTCTTGTAATCTTCAAATAAGATTTGTATATCATTAGATATTCATTATGTCATGTTAATTATCATATAGTTAAGTTTTGAATCTTCTTGTAATATGCCAATGTTTCTCAATTTTCAACAAGAATCATTTATGCACAAACCAAACAAAGGATCCAATGTTACATTATCATACAATATAACTTGATTCATAAATACTCATGAAGAAAAACATAAACTACAACATCTTAATGTACCTAAAGCAAAAATTATTTTTAAAGTCATCACAGTAATATCAATTTATTGATAACTTATAGATCTACACATCATAAGTAAGTATGAAAAAATTCGTATACATGATCATTGGGGTGCATAACTGTTCTAGACCGGTCACAAGACCAACCACACGTTTTCACGTGGCCTAACTTACACCTCGTTAAGGCTCTGCACTCAAAGGAGCACGCCAGCTTGCGTGCACCGTGCCACACAGGAGCGCACCCTCACGCGAGAATCGCCATACACATGTCCATCTCTGTTCCTAATCATACTCCGCATAACCCGGAGACGGTGATGACCAACGTGCACCTATATAAGGGTAAACTTGCTTCACCCTCAAGGTACACATCACTTTTCACAACACTTCTTACACACTCTTTCTCAGTTCCTTACTGACTTGAGCGTTAGAGTGCTAACGTGCATGCAGGCACCTTTCGTTCCACCGCGAAGACTCATCGCCTCCGTGTCGGAAGCCGTTACCGTCACATCGGAGCATTCTCTTCCACCGTTGCTACTCAACCGTTCTCACCGAACAAATCATTTGGCGCTAGAAGGAGGGGATCGTTCGCTAACCGCCACAGTCTAACGATCCTCCACCGTAACTGTTTTCTGTTACACACATCTCCATCGTAATTAACCATTTTCAGTTACACGTTCCTCCACCGCAACGGTTAACATTTACCACTCCTACCTCCGAAGTAATGGCTGGAACTCGTAGGAAAACTGTTGTGAGTTATCCCTCCGCCTCTCGAACACCGCGTTCGACGGCTCAAATTCTCCAGAGTTGAACAATCTCGATTCGTAAAACGACAAATCCTGAAGAAGACGATGATATCCTTCACGCTGCAACGACCACCTCGAACGCAATGATCCTTCCATCGTCTCCTCAACGGGAAGAAGACGCTCCTCCACCACCGTTTCCTCAGGTCTCACCGTCGTTCAGAACAAAGGAACTATTGGCAAACTTGATGAACCTACTTCAATAGCAGAACGACCGACTTGAGCGTGTAGAGAAAAGTCAAGGCGGAACCTCAGAGAAAGCTTTCATGGGAAAGATGAAAGGAGTTCCATCAGTTCCGGAAAACCGCCATAAAAGATGCGATGCACTCCGCAACAATCAAGACACAGAGCACAATGGACGCCTTCGCCGTCCTATCCATTACGACACATCGGCAGAGTGTCCGATTTCCAAAAGACGTCAACACAATTTCAACCGCCTTGGAAGTAATCGCGTCCGAGTGGCGGAACAATATTTTGAATAATCAGAAACATGAAATATAGAACCGCACGACGAATCTTGGCGTGCTCACTCCCGTAAGCAGACCGCCGGCGGACGAAAGAAGGAGAAAACCTCCGCAGAGACAAAGGGAACAAATGAAGAGAGAAGACTGACGAATCCTTTAGATGCACCCGAAGGTGGCCCCTCAGACAGATGGACGACTCGGCACAAGGCGGACGTCAGGGAGACAAGGGACTCGCGCACTAAGTGTAGCAGCGCCTGCGGAGGAAAGGAGCCATCAAGGACGACGCCTAAGGGCATACCGCGTCACGAAAACGTCGGTCAGCGAGGAAGGAAATTCGCTCCCCTAAATTCATCACGAGAGTCCATCCTCCAGGAATGCCTCGATAAGGAATTCAAGGAGGCGGGCATCACCCCGTCGAAGCCGCTAAGAGAAACTGGGAAAACAGACAGGACAAGATACTACCAATATTACCAATCCCGCAGTCATAACATATATGATTGTTACCAGCTCTGTGACACGATCGAAGAAATTATCGTGAACGAAAAGATGGTGCGGTTTGCCATAGATATACAAGAAGAAAGAGGGCGACATGTCTGGGCGACCAAGAGGGAGGCTGCCGACCCGAAGGTGGCGGGCGATGCAGCCCCAAAAACGAAAAAGGGTAAAGACCAGGCCAGCCTCGGGGTTCACCGATGACAAACTTTGCTTATTAGCCCATGAGTATTTCCGTCACTTCGCGCAAAATTTTGATGATTCATACAACCACTTGACCAATCAGCATGGACACATCAACAGTTGAGTGACATGACAATGATTAACTTGGTAGAGAGACTGAATTTTAAGTAATTAACCTTTGTAGTGGCTGTTTGAAATAATTAGTAAGTACAGGGACCAAACTCCGAATGAGCCATATTTGCAGGGACTAAAAGTATAAATAAGCCAATTAATTATGATATTTTAAACCACAAAAAAGTCAAAAACCAAACAACGAAAATCATGACATAGAAAAAGAATTTTCAAATGATATTTTGCAAAGACTTCTATAAATATACATAGAAAAGATCTGAAAAGTTTCGTAACATTATAAAGATACCTCGATTTATTTTGATTTTTGGATCAAAATGTGAAAAATCACAATTTTGTTATGAGTAGACATATATTCACGGGTCAAATTTTGTTGCCCAATTTTGCAAGAAAGTGTATAACATTTTAAAAACCTTCACTACAAAATTTTGGTGTTTTTAAACGATAGAGAAATTAATTATCAAATTTTGTCCTCCATAATTATGAAATTTTTAGAAAATTCTTAATTAATTCATCCATCTTTTAAAAACTACAACACGTCCTTGCATTATGCTCAAGACTCTAGGCTGAGTAGCAGGAGCAACTTTTAATTTATTATGAGCCCAAATGATGGATTCGGTAAGTTCTTGCCAATAATGCTTAGTTCAACATGCCTGCAAAATTGAGTAGCTAAATTTGACCCTTGAGTATATGCTTTAAATAAAATTGCAATTTTGCACGTCTGGGTCGAAAAATCAAAATAAATTGAGACATATTGGAAATACTACTAAAGTTTTCAGATCCTTTTACGTACTTTTATAGAGGTCTCTCCAAGACATCATCTCTAAGTTTGATATTTTGGTCAAGGTTTTTGTTTTTTTTTTTTTAAATTTTGATGCTTTAAAAATTTATAATTAATATGTCCCTTGTCAGAAAATTCTAATTTTATGTGGGAGACCTTATTTTAACGTTCTAAACAAGCATAAAAAAAAAATATTAAAAATTTCGTCCTCAAGGTCGCTTTTTTGGACTTTAGGTTTACATGAAAAAATGGTCCATATTTTTTATTTTATCCAATCAATTATGTTAGAAAAAAATTCCGAGCCTAAAAAAAAATTGATGGATTTTTTTTTTCCACGTCGACCAAAATACCATGTTGCAGCAGAATATAAAATTACAAGGATATAATCTATGTCTTATTTTTACATAGGTTATTTTCATACCTCACACATTACAAGGGCTGTATCAATAATTAACCAAAAAAAAAAGGATAAATTAATTTAGGTTTTCCGGTATGTTTTTTTGAAAAGCTATATTAAGTTTTCCGGGAAATTGTAACAAACTGGAAAAATAATTTGTTTGTTTTCTTGAAAAGTATTTCAAAGCAGAAATCTTGAATTTAGTCTTTCAGTAATTTGTTCAAACCAAATTTTTTTTACGTACCGAAAATGTCATGTTGAACTCATGTTAAATCCATACTAAATAAAAGGGGTGAAATAAACATTTTCAATAGTTCGTTGGGTGATAGTACAAATGTAGAGGATGTGGGATAAATATTTTCAATACTGTTGAACAAGAAACTTGTGTTTCAGGCATCTAGTGTTTTGTTAAAGACATCTCAAACATACCAAAATACCCCAAACGCCAATTAATTGTACCTGCTATATACATAAATGCATACACAAACTCATCCATGTTTGGAATGGTAATTAATTAGCGTTCAAACATACTCTACCAATGTTTGAAAAGAGAGACATATGATGAATCCACAAGTCCTAACTCAACTGACAAAAATGTCGAAATTGTTAGGCTGGATATCATGACCGGGGTTCGAACTCCGATACCTCCACTTGTGTGTGTGTGAGTTTATAATGACTTTGCCATTTCGTCTATCTACCAAAAAAAGAAAAGAGACATATGATGAAAACTGTGTGTTTGAATATCACTACAGAAGATTTGTCATATAGAAGTTAAGTAACTTAGAGACTAATCTAAGATATATTTAAAGAAGGAATTTTCTAAATAATATTCTAGGCTAAGTAACTTAGAACATATAAGTCTAATACGCCAAGCTTGCAACATATATAACTTATTTTAGGCAATATGCAACACGGCTTCATGAGTCTAACAAAGTGACAATCAATTTCAATATGTTTGGTCCTCACATGAAACATTGAATTTGAGGCAATATGAAACACGACTTGATTATCACATATACACGTCATTGGTCGTGCTTCTTCAATTGAAGTTCCTTGAGTAACTGCTTCAACCAAATTACTTCACATGTTACTAGTGTCATGGCCCTATATTCTAGCTCAGCGCTTAATCTTGCAACTATATTTTATTTCTTACTCTTCCATGATATCAATTTCCCTCAAACAAGTAAACAATACCCAGAAGTGGACTACCTATCAATGGGTGAACCTGCTTAGTCAGTATCTGAGTAACCAACTATCTGAGTATGTCTTTTATCCTCATAAATGAGACATTTCCTTGGAGAACCTTTGATGTATTTAAGAATTCTAATTAAAGCATTCATGTGTTCATGGCAAGGAGAATTTAAGAATTGGTTTACCACACGAACTGCAAAGAAAATGTCTAGACGAGTGACTATGAGATAATTCAATTTTTCAACCAATCATCTTCCCGAATCTGATAAATGCTCCCCTTGATTAGGTAGAAGTTTGACATTTGGATCCATATGAGTATCAACTAGCTTGCATTCAATAGATATGTTTCTTCAAAAATATCAATAACATATTTCCTTTGTGAAATTACAATACCACCATTGAATAGGTCTACCACAATACCCAAAAACTAAAGGAGTTTACCAAGGTCCTTAGTCTAAAAATCATTAGAAATACGTTGTTTTAACTGGAGTATTCCATGTTGATCCCTACCAGTTATGACAATATCATCTAAATAAACAATAAGATACATGCACCCTTGGGATGAGTGACGATAAAAAACAGAATGATCGGCTTGACTACGAATCAAACCAAATTGTTGCAATACAATGCTTCATCTGCAAAACCAAGCTCAAGGAGATTGTTTAAGACCATAAAGGGATCTATGCAGCCAACAAACCATGGTAGATGACTCCCCCTGAGCAACAAACCCAGGTGGTTGCTTCATATATATATATATATATTTCTTCTTCAAGATCACCATGCATAAAGGCATTTTTAATGTCAAGTTGATGGAGAGGCCAATGAGGAATAGCTACAATAGAGAAAAAGAGTCTAAAAAAAAATGCCATTTTGACGAAATATGATAATGTGTCACTATAATCCAACCCAAAAATCTGAGTATATCTCTTGGTCACCAAGCGCACCTTAAATCGATCAATTTTACCATAAGGGCCAACTTTCACTATATAAAGCCAACAACAACCTACTACATGACTTTCCAAGAGGTAGAGGAACCAGTTCCCAAGTGCCACTGCTTTGGAGGGCAAACATCTCGTCAATCATTGCTTGCCTCCATGCAAGGTGGGATAATGCTTCTCCTAGAGATTTAGGAATAGAAACAAGACAAAGAAGACAAGCAAGTATAATGCAAAGGGGAAAGACAATGATAACACAAATCAATGTAACGAGAAGATGAATTTCGAGTAGGACGTATACCTTTACCAATAGCAATAAGAACATATATGGTCTGATCCAGTAAAGGAGTTAGCGACGAAGGAGAGTCTGGAATGACCTCATTATCTGGAACATGTGTCAGAACTTGCACAATAGATGATGGTTGACAATAGTGGTATGTTTGAAGAGGTCGAGGAGTGGAAGGCTCTATGGGAGGGTCTCCAAGAATGGGTGTAGGACGGGCCGTGAGAGGAGGAACAAAAATAATGGACTCAGGTGGGACAAACACGATAGGTTGAAGAGTGACATTCTCATACGAGGTTGGCATATTAGCATGAAGAGGGTCAAGAGGTACATTGGTCGACCCAAGAAAGGAAAAAAAACGCAAAAAATGTAACATCAGTTGAAATGAGGTACCATTGAAGAGTAGGAGAGTAACAACGATAACCTTTCTGAGATTTTGTCAAGACCAGGAGAAAGAACGTGAAGAAAACATGTGGAGCCAAACAAACGGGGTGGGAGAGAGTGTAAATGGGTATTAGGACCGAGTGTGGGATTTGATTACGTAAGACCAAAGAAGGCATGCGATTTATAAGATATCATATCGTTAGAACAATATCCCCCCAAAAACGAAATGGAATATTACTACGAAGTGGAAGAGTTCTAGTGGTTTCAATGAGATGTCGATTTTTTCGTTCGTCTACCCTATTTTATTAAGGTGTATCGGCACAATAAGTTTGGTGAAGAATACCATTAGAGGACATAAAATTTTGAAATTGGTGAGACAAATATTCTTTGGCATTATCACTACGTGAAGACGGAATAGACACTCCAAATTTAGTTTTAACTTCATGATAAACTTGTTCAAAAATAGAGAATAGTTTAGATCTATTTTTTATTAATACTAACCATGTGCAACGAGAAAAGTCATCGATAAAGGTGACAAAATATTTGGACTCAAGAGTGGAGATATGACGGGAAAGGCCTCATACACCATAGTGAACTAAAGCAAAAGGAGACGATGCTCATTTATTGAATCGGTCGAGAAAATGACTACGAGTGTGTTTCCCCAACTGACACGACTCACAATGCAAATTAGATAATTTGGTAAGACTGGGGACCAACCTTTGGCGTTTAAGGAGACTTGGGTGACCCAAATAAGTATGTATAGTAAGGGAGAATCAGTGCTTGGACACAATGTTGTTGAGTTTGAGAGATAATAAAGGCCATTAGACTCACGTCCGACATCAATTTGCCTTCTCGAAATCCGATCCTGTAAAGTAAAATTGCCATTAGTAAAGGTGACAACACAATCATGAGAACGAGTCAATTGACTCACATAAATTAAATTAATTTGAGCTCTAGGAACATAAGGGACCAATGTAATTAATAGATAAGGTAGAACTTGGATAATGCCAATGCTTTTAGACTGTGTTTCAGAACCATTAGTTGTGACAATACAAGGTAAGTAACCAGATGTAGTGAGAGAGGAAAAAAGATATTTGTTACAAGTGATGTGATGAGATGCACCTGAATCAAGAATCCATGGATTAAGAGAAGGTGACTTAGAGTTGCAACTAAATGATTTACCAGTGTGTACTCCCTAAACAACTGAGTTTTGATGAAATTTTACATGTCGGAGAAAATCTTCATAAGTTGGCATAAAAACCTTAGGAGAATCAGTGATCTGAATGGCGTCAGATAGAGCAATTTGGGATGTCGAAGGCGCCCGTGAATTTTCCAGCACTGGACAATAGTATGTATTAAACGGTGACAACACTTACATTTGCGACGAGTCATGGAGTTGGATGATCGATCTTGAGAATGATTGACAACCATGTGCAGTAATTCTCAAATACGTCGGAGAGAGAAAATACATCTGAACAGAAGAGAGAAAGAGGGACAAAACATAAGGATACACGATTGTTTGAAATGAAACACGTATACATGTGGCTCAAATCTGGAAAGAGATGGTAGATTTGGAACCACAAGACATTTCTGAGTTCGGCAACCCAAACGACAGAGGAACAGATATAGTGGTGGCGCACGATGACGCGTGGAAAGGATTTTGGCTGCTATTGTCAGGATATGTGCCGATTGGGAGAAGGGGAAGAAGATGGTGGTGGTCAATCGCCAAAAAAGTCGCCAGAGATTGTGATTGTGGCGGCAATAGCGGCTGATCTGGTTGAATAATGAAGAATCTAGATATCGGAAAGTGTCACGATAGTGGAGGAGGGACAAACCGGAGTTGAAACATGGTTTTCCAAAAAAAATTCTCAACGGAGGACAATGGGTCCACTAAGTAAGCACGATGTAGGGGTCGTCTCTCAATAGGCTCTATATACCATGTTGAATAAGAGAGAAAAGAGAGCCATATGATGAAAACTGTGTGTCTGAATAGCACTACAGAAGATTTATTATATAGGAGTTAAGTAGCATATAGACTAAGCTAGAATATATTTACAGATGAAATATTCTAAATAATATTCTATGCTAAGTAAATTAGGGAGTAAGGTAAAATATATTTACAACGTAAACTATTTATTTAAATATCAACAAAAACATTTTAGGTTCCCCTTCTTCTCTAATTGTTCATCAAATTCCTTGCAATCTTCAATGATCCTTAATCCAGTCTTTTCTAATTCTTTAGGTTCCCTTTCTTTTCTAATTCTTTTATTCATCACTATTAATCTCTAGATTCTCATTACATTGATATATAATTTTAGAAAAATGTTAACAAGTATTCTAATGACACTTATTAAAAAATCTAATACAATAAATAATTTTTTTTTTGAAGAAAAATACAGTAAATAATTTTATCTCGTGAATTGTTCATTCATTATATTAAAACTTTAAAAATTAACTTTTATTTTATTAAATTAATCAATTATTTCCTTTTTTATCTTCTTAGCAAGTGTTTTAAAAACGCTTGTTGACATGACCCATTATTTTCTATTTACAAATTTTAGGATTTGAGAAATCAAACACAAATGGAGGGTTAAGCTTCTCTCTGAATCATCATAAGTCATCGTATTATCTGTTCATTTCGTTTTAATTTGTGTCTCTTAGTGCAAAATAAAAAAAAAAACAACAAAGAAAAGTAGTGGTCAACTTGGGGTGAAAACCAAAGAAACAGTTAGCTTCTGATTCATAATTAATTTATGAAATGTCTCGAGTAAATTGTTAAAAAAATGGAATATTTAATTTTTTATTTCTAATTTCAGTCAAGAAGAAAAATTACAAATTACTTTTTTTGTGTAGAGAGTAACAAATGAAAGTCTGGTTGGACTTGAAGCTTTCTCAACAAATACATAACTGAAAAAGAAAAAGGGAAACAATTCAATACAAAGAAAATGGAATTGAGCCGTTCATCGATGAACAATAATTAATTGTCGTTGATGGTACTTTGGATAGTTTGGGGCAGCTTGTGAGAAAACTATGAAAATTGTTTTCTGACATTCATAACTTCATAATGACACAAGAAAATTACCTAAAAACCTCAAGCGGTAGTTAACTACCGTTGGGACAACCGGCAGCAGTTAACTATCGCTGGTGCCAGTGGTAGTTAACTGCCGTTGTGTTCGTAACATATTCAAGTCAGTAGCCAGAATCCAACCATTCTCTCATCACTTACTCTCTCTCAAAAAAATTCAATTTTCTTTCACTCTCTCTAAAAAAAACTCTACCAAATCATCCAAAAAAATTTCCACTAAATCACAAGTAAGTAATCACTAAGGCTATTGTCATAATTTTTAGTTAGTATATATGTTTATATGTTTATAATTTTAGTTGTAGTTTATTTTTTAGTGTTTGATTTATGTTTTTTAATAGAGTTATGTTGTAGATCTGAAACGATATTAACAAATATTGTTTCTACTTGTTTTAATGGAGTTATATTGCTTAAATTTTATTTTATTTTCTTCGAATTTTAACACATTTTTAGGGTTTGATTTATTTATTTTTAATATAGTTATGTTGTATGTAACACCCCAATTTTTAATATTAGTTTATTATATAATATAGTATTATTATTTTCAGTAGTAATGTTGATTGTGTGACATTATTTTTATTTTTATTTGATTTAAATTAATTTTTGGCATGTTTGTGTGGGTATTTTTTAGTTATTTGGGATAGAGACATTGGACTAATAAAGGTAGTATATAAAATAGAGCTTTAATTAATTATAATAGTTTAATTAAAAAGAGATCAAGAGAAAATAATTTTTAAGAAGAATTTAGAATTTTTTTTGAGAATAGGGAAGTGAGGGTACAGATAGTTAATGTGTCTAAAGTTTATTGTGAAAATAAAAATAAATAAAATCTGAATTTGTTAAAAAGATTAAGTGAAAAACAAACTCAATTGGTGGTTATAAATAGATGAGAGCATTAGAGAATTAGGGTTGCAACAAACAAAGAAAAAGATTAGAGATCAAAGAAAAAGGGTTGCGGAGAAAAGAGGCAAATGACGCAAAAAGAGAAGAGCGAGTGATTCAATCGTAGGAATTCATAAATTTTGCAAACTAGAGGTAAGGGGAGAGTCTCTATTCATCATAAGGGTTGTATAATCATATGAGTAGCGAAGGGTTTTGTTTTCCATTGTTTTTTATTTTATTATCTCATGTTAAATTCATGTTATAATTTGCTGCTGTCATTTTTAGTATGTGATTATTTGTGAATCCGTGACGTTGATGTGCTAAATTGGAGTTTTTTTCATGTGCTAAAAAAAAGTATAAGCCAAAAATATAAGTCGTAAATATATAAGTTGTTTTAGATTTAAAATTCGGGAGAGATGCTGCATAGGAATATTATTTAAGGAAAATTCTATGGTGAAGTCATGAAAATGACTTTTTGGGTGAAGTTAATCCTATGACCAATCATTGAGCATATTGTCTTGCTTAATTAAAGTTCATCTTCTCCAAAATTCACATTCTCGAACCCTAAAACTGTTTCTCTCCAAAATTCATCTTCTTAATCAAATCCTTTTCTCTCCAAAATTCATTATGCTGTAATTCTGTATGTCATATTCCAAGCTGGTGTTATGCTGTAATGAACAGAAGCTATGATGAGGCTTTTAGCTATTGGTGCTAACCAAACAGTACCATAATCGTAGAAAACCCAATCAGGTTTTGATGTTTTGAGAATCTCAATAATATTATCTTTAAGACTTTGATAAGCTAGTTCAAGGAATTTGTTCATGTTTAGTGGAATGTCCATGGTGTTTCTGCACCTGGTGGGAATTGCTCTATATGTGGTAAAGGCAACCTTACTAATTTGATAAATGGTTCAATGGTTTAAGGTGTTTTGGCAAAGGAGACGACGAAGATGAAGAATAAAATGACTTTTTCAAAACAGTCAGTTTCATGACTACACCATAGAAGCGTTCATTATTTAATCCTTGTTTTGATAAATTAATTTAGGCTATCTAATAATTCTGAATACGATTCAAAAGTTCCCTGAAACCAATGCTTATGATCTCTAATTGGATACTTGTGTTGTGAATTCTAGTTTCACAAATCATTAATTTTAACTAGCAGTAGTCTGATGCCAATACCTTTAGAAAGAAATATACTACTTAAAAGGCTGATGATGCTAATACATTAATCATGCATCTATTTATTTAGCGTTTTATTTCTGAATTGTTGCTACACTAGTAATTTTTTTTGGACAGAGTTGCTACATTGGTAATTAATTACGACTTGTTTCTAATTTGCATTATAAGTTATAAACAGGGCATATACTTCTAAAGGATTATACGCATATATATGAGCACCGAATAATTGTTACTATTTTGACTTAAAGAATATATTATAATTTCATAGTAATTTTTTTACAGGCATGTATTGAAAATTATTTTTATGTGTTTGAAATAATATGTTTTAGACGATGAATTTAATTGATTAGATATTAATTGATGAACAAAGATGAATTATTTGATGATGTGTGTTTAATAAATTATTTGATGTGTTATATAAAGTTGTGATATTTGAAGATGTATGATTTAAAGATGTGATATATAAATATGTGTTAATTGAAGATGTGTGATTTAAAGATGTGTTATATAAAGATATGATATTTGACTATGGTGCTATTTAAAGATGTGTAATTGTCGAGTCATATAAAGATGTGCATTGTTGAGTCATTATTTGGTGTTCATGCATTCATGGTCAGTCCAATTTAAAGATGGGGGATAAATCAGTAACATAACTCTGATATCCAAAACCGGTACCACATGCATATAAAGTCGAGTTAGAGACATTGCATACATAATTGCAAGTATAATTGAAGATGTGGATATTTAAAGATGTGTTACTATTTAAAGATCGTGTTGTTCAATGATGTGTTTCTATATGATTATGTATGAATGATCTGTATTTTACTAAATGTGTACTTGATATACTTAAATGGTGTTGATACTTGTATGTTATATAAGATGTTGATTCATGCCTATTGATTTTTAGTAAACGAAGGTTTACATTTAAATGCGAATATTATCCGTCTGTGATGTATACATGCCTAAATGTAGATGATGTATTCTTTGTTCTGGATCTATATATGTGTTCATGCATTTCTTATGATGAATATATTCTCACCCTGTGGCGGGTTGGGCGCCTGCACCCCTGTGGTGTAGATTTGCAGGAAGAAGAAGCTTAGTAGCAGTGAGTCTCTGAGGATGACTTTGGAGTCTACTCGTTCACTTATCGCTTTTGGGAGTCTTTATCGAGTTGATGCTCTGATCTATGACACTAGGGATTGGGGATTTATTTTATTTCAGATTAGGTTTAAGAATTCTTTTGAATTCAGTTTTGATGTTGATACATATGATGTGAAAGTTACTTTGATGTTTTGAAAAATTTATTCTGCTGCTACGTTTTTAATTTAAATGAAGTATTTTTTAATTGAAGAAGATGTGTGACATCCTTGCATGTTTAATTAATTATTGTATTTTTATTAGAAAATATGTTACATAGACTATGTAACACCCTAAATCCCGCATATCATTTTCTAATAAAAATATAATAATTATTAAAACATGCAAGGATGTCACACATCTTCATCAATTCAAAATTACTTTATTTAGATTAAAAAAAACGTCGCAACAGAATAGTTTTTAAACACTTTAAAGTATACATCTCTTCACAATTTCAACAAAAACTGATTTTAATAGAATTCTAAAACATAGTCTAAAATAAAATAAATCCCCAATCCCTAGTGTCACAGATCATAGCTTCGACTCGATAAAGACTCCCAAAAACGATAAGTAAACGAGTAGGCTCCAAAACCATCCTCAGAGACTCACTGCTACTAAACTTCTTCTTTCTGCAAATCTACACCACAAGGGTGCAGGCACCCAACCCGCCACTAGAGGGTGAGAATATATTCAACATAAGAGATGCATAAACACATGTATAGATTCAGATAAAAGAACACAACAATTATATTTAGAAATATATGCATCACAGTAAGATAATATTCACATTTAAATATAGAATTTCATTTAATAAAAATCAAATATGCATCAATCAACATCTTATAATAACATATAAGCATCAAGAACATTTAAGAATATCAAGTAGACATTAATAAAATACAAAACATTCACAGACAACCATATAGAATCACATCATTAAATATCACATCTTAAAATAGTTATACTTTTTCAAATAACACGTCTATTAATTCCACATCTTCAAATAGCACATCAATTACACATCGTCAAATGACACACCATCAAATAATTCATAAATTACACAACATTAAATATATAATCAAATTCATTACATCTTTAAATATACTACATCTTCAAATATGCTTGACAGTGAATGCAATGTCCCTAACTCAACTCTATATGCATGTGGTACCGGTTTTGGATATCAGAGTTATGTTACTGATTTATCCCCCATCTTTAAATCACATCTTTAAATCGGACTGACCATGAATGCATGAATACCGAGTAATGACTCAACAAATGCACATCTTTAAACGACTTGACAAATACACATCTTTAACTAGGATCATCGTCAAATATCACATCTTTATATAACACATCTTTAACTCACACATCTTCAAATAACACATCTTTATATAACACATGGTCAAATAATACATTAATACACATCATCAAATCATATGAGATTAGAATAATGAAAATAAATAATGATTAAACTAATGCATATGAAACCTAATGGATTCAAAATACAGATGCGATGCATTGAAGCATAATGGATTCAAAATAATATTACTTCTTATTGGAAATCAATATATTAAAGTAGTCTTAAAGTAAAGACATAAAAATATATATATATATATATATATATGTTATAAGCAAATAGGCATCCATGAATAATTGAATCACATTAAAAAGAAAATATTTGGTGATTCCCATGAACAACAAGGGCCGTACAGTATGCATGACCATTAGTAGGCAAACATGAATAAGCCAAAAATAAAAAAAGAAGAAGAAATCATTGACAGTAAACACAAAGACAACCTGTCGCAAATATATATAGCATCGATGAACCAAACGAATAACAGTATTATATATAAGGATTGATGAATAAATACAGCACATATCATAAATAATATATATTAAGGTTGATTGAATAACAGGTCACAGTTAATGTCATCGATGAAGAAATAAAGCAACAATATCATCGATAATAAAGAAACAATATCATTACACATTTGATATCAATCAACAGTAAAGAAACAATTCAAGTTCTAGAAATGTAGTTGCACGGAACACTCTATATAAGTAAATTGAAAAATAAAATTTTGCTACGAACCTTACAGTGTTAGATTTCTCGGAGTTGTGACTACCTATCACATATGCCGTACACTTCGCCTTTGAATTTCAAGTCACTACCTCCTTATGAACCTTTGGAATACCGCTTGACTACACAATTGTTACTAAACTGGAAAAAAAGTCAATAAACAAGTAAATTCATCAGTAATAAACAAGTTCAGATTCAATTACATAACAGGGGGTACACTGAGTTATCCAAATAAATAACACAACAATTAAAAGTTAAACTGACACAACTGACATCTAACAAATACGAGTTATTGAAAAAAAGAACTGATGTGGACTTTGATTTTTTTCCCTACCATCTTTTCACTTTTTTTTTTACCAAGTAGAAATACCTTCTTCCCCTTTTGTTCACATAATTCTTCCTTGCTAAGTAACTGTTCCTTTTTCTCTGTAACCATCATCACTTCTTCAATCTGAAACGGATATAACTAACAAGAAATTTTTCTTTGTATACCAAAGAGGGGTTGATGCAAATAACTATACAACAACGAAAAATATTTACAGAATATATATAGATGCTCAAAACAATACAAATTGCCGCGATGCTTAAAATATCTAAACGTCAAGTCCCCAGCAGCGGTGCCATTTTGATGTAGTATTTTTCTATCAATCAAAAATAAGTATTGTATATCGTCTCCACAAGGACTGAAGCGATATTCAAGGCATTCAACAATCAACATTGTTCTAAGTGTATGGATTTAAAATGTTTGTTTGTGTAAACCTATATATACTATTTGACATAAAATAAATAGAGAAGAGATATGGCTATTTCGTTAGGGGTGAGAGACACTCAACCAAGCGTAACAACTGCAATCTCACGATCAAATAACGGATTCTAGCTTTTTAAACGATATTATCACAAACACTCAACAACATCATTCGTGTCCAAATGATATCGTTATTTCTAAGGGATCGTTTAAATGTCGATTTCCCAAACTATTTAAACGATCACAAAGTCGATTGGATCATTTAATCGATGATTTCCCAATCTATTAATTGATCCAAAAGCATTAAGTTCTAGATTAAAAGTGATTATCAAAGATTAATATCTATGTCTAGAATGAAAACTTAGATAGATTGTTATTCTATTCCTAGATCCAAAAGTATTTGTCAATATCATTTCAAATCTCAATAAAGCTTTAAATACAAGAGTAACAACAATATTAAATAAATAAGCTAGAACCATATATTAAAAGATCAAGAGTTTACATAATGGCTTGTTTGAATACCTCAAAACCCACAAGGGTAGATGTAGCTACATATGTCTATGCAAGCTTGGCAAAAGATGAAAGAAAGATGAAGATTCCATACCTAGACTCATGATGTCTTAACAAATCTTGGGTAGAATTTACTCCTAACAGCTTACTTTGTGTTTCTCTCTAGAAATAGTATCTTTCTCTCATAACCAAAAATCTCCAATAAATGATGTTACTGCTTGTTGTTCCAAAACGTCATTTTCTTTTTTTTTCTTTTAGTTCTTGTGCGGCTCCCTTGTAATTGTTAAACCTTCTCTTTTTATCTCTCGGGTCAACCAAAAGAACTTGGGTCAAAGGCCCATTTTATTTTCTACTTCCTGGCACATGTTGTATGTGTGACCATAAGCCATGATAATGTCATTTTATGTTCGCTGTTCAACACTTCAAATTAGGCCACACCTTCCTTATCTCACATTGCCATTAATCATAGTAATAATAGGCACTAATATACTATTTGACTCAATAAATAAGGACATGACATTTTATTTAAAAGGACTCTAAATTAAGTACTAAACTAATAAAAATAGAATAAAACTTAATTAAAAAGACTCTAAAAATGTGATATGACAGACTGTCATCACTAACATAAAAGAACACAAATTTAATATGAATTCGTTAAACGATCGTAAAAAAATCAATTGAAAATAAAACCCTTCACTACCCATATCTTCATAATATAGACTCCCCCCATACCTCTAGTTTGCCGAATTGATGACATCCTACGGTTGAATCTCTCTCTAGGTTCTTCTCGCTATGCCTCTTTGCCTCTTCTCTCCGCAACCCTAGTTTTTCTTTTGCCGCTTTGTTTCTCTCTTTATCCGTAACGCTTCTTCTCTAATTCTCTTCTCTATTTATAAGCTCTAATTGAGTTTGTTACCAATCTTTTCAAATTACTATATGCACCTCTCGAATTTGTTACTATTATTTTCTGTAACTACACCGTCTTACTATTCACACTCTCCTCTAGTTAAATCATTAAAGCATTACCCATCTCACTAACTACACCTCTTTTCTATCCAATTTTACTAATCCCCCGTTCGCACTCTAATTTCTTATTCTCTCTGAAAAAACTCTATTTTCTTTCAAAATATTATTTTCTCTCACTCTTTAATCAACTGACCAACCCATCTACTTTCTCCTTACCTATTCTTCCAATAAATACGAATATTTAAATTGATACTACCTAACAACCAATACTAATAATAACATTAATACTAATATTATCTAATAATAATATTAATAAACTAATATTAAAAATTGGGGTGTTACATTGTAGATCTGAAATGATATTAATAAATATTATGAATACTTGTTTTAATGGAGTTATATTGCTTAAATTTATATTATTTTTTTCGAATTTTAATAATTATTTAGGGTTTGATTTATTTATTTTTAATATAGTTATGTTGTAGATTTGAAATGCTATTAACAAATATCATGAATACTTGTTATTATGGAGTTATACTGTTTAAATTTATATTTTTCCAATTTTTATAAATTTTTTAGGGTTTATGTAAAATTTCCACTACAAGTGTTTGATGAAATGTTTGAATGAGTTTTTCATTGATTATTTTTAATTTCTTATTGCGTAGATTTGAAACAATGGCCGGGTGGATCGACGTTCATGCACAATTCAACCGCGGAGAACATCAGAGATTGAAGGTTTGTTGCCTTGGTGAAACGTTAAGAGGTCTCAAGGATCAACTGAATGAATTTAACGAAGGAGTCAACCTCAGAGACACAAGGAGTGTGAAATACGTTCGGTATAAACGTCCAACGCTCGATGATGGGAGAGTATCATTCACTTGGGTGGAATTAATGAATGACGAAAACGTGAAGAACATGTTTTGGAAACACAACATGTTCGAGTATATCGATATGCGAGTAACGTTGCTGAGATCAACTGAAGATATTATCAAGATTCTAATTCTGCCAGAAGATCTTGATTAGGTAGGGAAATGCACCTTCCAACTACAACAATTGTCTTCCTTTGAATGGGGTAATTCAAACTTGTTAAATGGTAGGACTCCAGCATTCAACCGACATTTCTACTATTCCATTCAAAAGATGAAATTCTTGTTAGGTTGGTTTAAATGAAGGTATTGAAGTGTCAAGGAATGAACCTCATTCTGTTGACACTTGAATACCGTCATTTAAACCAAGCCTAACAAGAATTTAATCTTTTGAATGGAACAATAGAAATGCCACACAACTGCTGAAGTCTTGCTGCTTAGCAAGTTTGAATTTACCCCATTCAGGGGTAAGACAATTGTTGTAGTTGGAAGCTACATTCCCGAATGTAATGTAATGTAACGTAACGACTCGTCTATATAAGTTAGGAACATGTATTATTGAGAATCAGCTATATAAGTTATGATATTGAATTCCTTCGTATAAGATTTAATCAGTCTTTATTAGAATACGCAATTTTTATTCGAATTCACGTTAGATTTAATCATTCTTTATTCGAATACGCAATTTTTAATCGAAATTATTCAAAACGTGATTTTTATTCGAAATTATTCAAAATGTGATTTTTAGGTAACTACCGCTGGAGACTTTTAGGTAATTTTTTTGTGTCATTGTGAAGTTATCAATGTCAAAAAAGCAATTTTCGAATCTATAAGTATCTAAAGAGTAATTTTCTTTGAACAATAGAGATAAACCCAACTATATCCAACTATATTGGGGAAGCCCAATTACTACCCTAAAACTTATACGAAGACTCTTTCAAAATAAAAAATACATTAATTATAACTATTAATTTATCATTCTCTTCAAAAACACTTTCTCAAATTTTTTAAAAGATTTCTCTATCTTTTCTCTCTAATCTCATTCCTCTAAAACCCTCTCATCCCTTCCCCTCCAAGCTTTCAAACAAAACCTAAAATCTCAATCTTAATTATTTTCTTACACTTCAGAGAGGACTATTAGAACATATCATTATGTCTAAGTTAACATTATATTATAGGGTCATACTATGGCACAAGTTAAGAAGTTAAAAATAGAATTAATCAATAAATGTACAAGTTAAAGAGAAAATATTTAAAGCTTTCAAAATTTAAAATACACAATTTCCAATATTTTATTTCTAATTTTGGTTTCTTATCTTATGCCTTAAGAAGCTAATATTGGATATACAACTCTGTCTAAGTTAACATTTCCATATATATGTGTGTAAACTACCATTGATCGATGCGCTTGGTGTGAATGTGTGAGTTTGAAGGGGAAGGGAAGGAAGAGTTTTGAGGGTGGGAAATATAGAGGAAAATGGAGAAATCTTTCATATTTTTTTGAAAGAGTGTTTTTTTACAGAATGATAAACTAATGATTATGATTCATATATTTTTAATATTAGGAATATTATAACAACATAGAATCAATTTGAAGAATTGATATAATTCCTCCAAAATCTCCCAAAATCCTCTTCCAATACAACGTTTTAGTTCCCCCAGAGGAGGAGGGTTTTGTATTATGAAGAAAATTTAACCCCCCAAACCCTCCTCTCCCAATGTATTCTAATTCTTCCACTTGGTCCTTCCTTTTTTCCAAAACCCTCCCCTCCCTTCCCCTCCAAACCCACAAACAAAGCCTAAATGAATTGTTCATGCTAAAGGAAAATCCTATCTTGCTATTCTCAATCATGTATAATCTTACATAGATGAATATCAAAGAATATTTAGTGGTATCTAGAAACAATCACATTGAAAGCTACTTAATGAATAATTCAAAATTTAATATTCCTGTGCTATACTAACTAATTCTATGCACATGACTCTCTACTGCTACTCTAGTCTTTGTTTTCTAGGTACTCTCTCCTGAGAGCAGTGAACTTGGCAGCTATATCATCATAATCTGGCAACTTAGGATGAACATGATTTGGATGTTGAGAAGGACATGAATATGTCCTTAACATCTTATCTTTTCCTTTTCTTTGTCTCTCTTGTGGCATTGTCATGGCCCTTGAATAAGGAACTTCTGTTTCTGTTCTTGTTGTAAGAGAACCATTAGTCCTTGGATTTGAAACATTGTTTGAGGCAATAATCTCTGCTTTTGCTGCATTGTTTCCATTACCAACTTCCCAAAAGGGTCTGCAATGACAACATTCATCATGCATAACTCCTTGTTCAACATTTGTAGCTTCTATCACTCTCTTTGGATTCAAAGTTTGAGTTTCCAAACAGTCTTTCACATCATATAGGCAAAAATAACAAGGCTGGTCCAAGCTGCATCCTCTAATATTTTGTTTGAAATTTTTTCTCCTGCTTTCTTCACTCGTTATTTGGTTTCCATCGGATTCCTTCGACACGAGATAACCCTGTTCGAGGCACGTCTGGACACTAACATCCTTATGAGTAGAGGGACTTCTACATGGCTTATGATAATAAATCATGTATCCAATATCCACAATGTCTATCTTCTCTATGGAGGATGATCTCCTTCTTGATCTTTTCCTAGGGTTCCTTTTATTCCTTCTTGAGCTCCTTATGCTTGACGACTCACTTGGCGATTCGGCCTGATCTACATCACCTTCATCACAGCCAAATTGAGTTTTTTCTCTCCTAAAAAGACCTGAGGAGTTGAATTTGAATAGGATTTTGTCCTGACAGAAACCGTCTTGTGATAAAGAAATTTGATATTCCTCAATGTCATCAACATAGTCTACCATTTCTGATGAAGATATTAATGCCAATTTTTCCTCCTTGTTTCGAAAACTAAAATTTAAAGTAGAAAGTAGCTTAGGAAAATCTACCTCTACTACTTTCTCTTCTTTACTTTGGATAGGATAGCTCATGATATACTGAGGATATTGCTGAACAATAGACACGATTGTCGAAGAATCATCAATGCTTGATTTGGGAAGATTATCACAAGATTCACATGGTTTAGAAACTCTTTCTATCACTTCAATCTCTGAAGGATGGACTTTGGATTCTGAAATTGAGGCATTTATTTGAGCATCACTTTCGACTAGTCGATATCCTTTGTTTTCTTTCAGCTGCACAAATACATTCATCATTATTTGCTACTATTAATTAATAAGATCATAAGTTCATAAATATGATTACATTGACCATATAGTATAGAAAAATGAACCTGCACTTGTTGCCAAAGAGGGTTGTATTTTATCGCTAAAACATTTTGTTGGAAAAGGTTATTATCTCTAGCTATTTCATCCACCACTCTGTACTTCATATCGTCCGGTACATATTGCCCCGACAAGTTCTCTCTTAACTGTAAATTTTTAAGTTTCATGAGTATGCATACATCATTAACAAATGTCGACTTACTTTACCTAAGAAGCACAGACGCAAACACGGGCATTAACATTTGAAATAGTTTAAGAAAGTAAAAGTGATTGATTATAACCACATAAGTATGATTGTGTAGGTGTTGGACACTGACATGTGCCAGATACAGAACACGTTTTGGATCAAAACTGTGAGTGCTACATAGCCCTTCACTGAAAGGAACAAAAATGTACCTGTTTGTTAACAATATTCCCCGGAAATAGCTCCACGGCTGTAGTTGCAAATTGCTCACCATAACGTTTTCCAAACAGTATCCTGATGACAAAGAGCTCCGGAATATCCCCACATCTTGCAGATGCAAATATAAGACTGGAAATTGCTTCTTTTATATCATTTGGACAGTCCCTGATTTTGGAAAGTTTTGAACCATCATAAATTTTGGGGAGTATGAGAAGTTTAAAAAATGTATTTAATTTAGAATAAGATATAGTTCATGTTTGGATTGATGGTGAGTTTGACGCAAAAACTATAGTTTAGGGCTTTAACAAAATCACGGTGCCACTGTGTCAAACTCATCGTTGTTCCAAACATATAGATAGATTAGATAGGTAGGAAGAAATCTTTACTTGTGCCTTCGGATATAGGAGAGTTGAGTTAAGATAAATTCACAGAATTGGTCTAGCAATTCATATGCAGCTGCCAAGCTTTCATCTTTCACTAGCTGCTCAACCTGAAATTTTGACAAAAACTTTTGAAATTAAAGCAGTATTGAGCTAAGTCACTAAATATAATACCCATCAATGGTTCCTACTTTCATTACTATAACTGGCATATAAATTTTCAGATTTCCATCTAAAGTTTTTTTGTAATTGTTCAGTAGGACTCATAGTTTACAGATAAATGGACAAGTCGTTTGAGCCAGTGAATATTGAGTTCACGTGAAATATCATAAAATGGACCGTAATATTTAAAACGCAAGTTGTAAACTGTAACTCTAAGCTTGAATAATAGAAAGGTACTTTAGTCGGAAACACATGCACAATTGACCGAACCCTGCAATAAAATTTGTTTGCGTTTTCGTATCTGTTTTCTTCTGAACCAAATTGTTGTTCTAGCAGTAATGCTAGAAAGAACATACATGATATATTATGAAATGATTGTGACCTGTGCACCTTGAATTAATTACAATATTAAATGTTAAGGATAAAATGAAAACATGGTGAAGTTTGCATCATGAAAGTCTCTTCTACAAAGAACTAGAGGTTGAAACGGTTCTATTCTATATGATTCACCAATCATAAAATAAGCAATATTTAAATCAAAATTTACATTAGTGATTCAGAATGAAATTACTTTCAAGTTTCAACAAATAAAAAAAATAGTAATATTATTACTATGTTAATATTATTATTATTAACAAATTACCCGGTTTAGAGCAGCTTCTTCATAACCACCTTGTATTAGCTCAACCAAGTCTTTTCGTAATTGCCTCACTATTGCCTCTTTCTTGTTCTTGAGAAGCTTGATTCTGTACCTAGCTCTCTTAATAGTCTTCTTACTGTAAAACAAGGTAATTATATATCATCAGCACCTCATAAAGAAAAAACTAAACATGAAATCATGCATGCAATCATATGATTTGAATTTACATATATAGTATAGTTACCATTTTGAAGCTTTGGACCAACCGAAAAATATGTCAAACATATCTAAAAACGAATACAAGGTTTTAATGTTTGATTTCAAGGTAAAGTTAAAAGAAGAATTGTTGGGATGAGAAAAGGTTGGGGGGAGAACATTGTGTTAAGAATAACTGATCAACCACCAGGAATATTAGAGTTTTTGGTCGTGTTTGTTTTGTTTATAAGAGAGTGGGTTAAATTCAATTGAACATGTTTTGTCTATGCCAATGTGACAATAATTGTGTGGTCTCTTTTTCAAATAACTGCTCCATACACTACTTAGTCGCTAGTTTTGTGGACACATGTCAATTTTGCACTTTGATTTTATAACCACGCCCGTAGAAAAAGCATACCGTATGGATATCAAATTGTTCATGTTCGTGACCACGATGACCATATTACTAGTACGAAGTTAGTACTTCTAGCACACCACAAATTAATAATGATTGATTAAAATATTCAGAAATTATATTTTTTTTAAGAAACCAAACTTGCTCATTGATACTGGCATCGGAAAAAATCGAATTTAAGATCTTGAAAAAAGCACACTCCAAACTCACAAACTAACACTACAAAGATAACTTAAGTAGGTTTCAGAAATGATATTCGGAGAATGACACTAAATATATGATGGTTTGATGTACTATGTGTAGAAATTTATTGTGCTTTATGAAATATGGCACTGTCTTATACCTATTTTAAGTGTGAGTTCAATTCTAGTTTGAAATTATGCAATTAGTAGGTTATATTTGAATTATATTGTAAATCTTCAATGAGGTTGATGTATATGTCCGATCTTACATACGAGTGTCTCCCTAATTCTAAATTTTTTATTAAAAAGGAAGAATTGACAATGTAAAAAGTCACAGTTAAATTATGGAGTTATGCTATAGTACACTCTAATAATTTACATGCACGAAGCCCACGACATAACATATGGCATTGTTTAAATAATCTTAATTAAATTAAATGGATAAATATGTAATTGTGGCTAGCTACAACACACGGTCGTGTGGTTTGCACGACAAATCTGTGTCGTGCTTTTTAGCATTTTTGTACATTATGTTAACAATTAAACAACGATTCCTTTTATCGTTAATCAATTTCCTTTTACACCAAAAAATAATGTCGTTGTTATTTTGGCTATGCTGTGACTACTCATTATCATTGTTCTCATATTAACTTGCTACTCTATCCATCCACCGCTTTACATTTTGCTTTCTTAGCATCACTACACTTTACATTTTGCTACTACACCCCCTATTATCTAAAGATACCATTTTCACCGCATCACTGTGCTTCACGTGTTCTCATTTGTTATGCAGCTTTCGATTAGTTGTGATTTTGTCGAAGCTCCAAAATGTAGTTTATGCCAAAATCGTAGTGGTTTAGCATAATTTTGTCAATCTCATCGTCAATTCAAGCATGTCATTAATCTATAAAATCGTCAATATTTTAAGTGATAATAACCTACTCCATACTTTGGATATATACCTAACCTTCAATTCATAATTCAGTGGCTAATTAAAATTGTACTTATTTATTTTATTTTATTTTTCATTGATGAAAACAACACACATTCCTTACACAAAAAAGAATCAAGCACGCGCACCTATGATGCTGGAATGGCACATATATATGGGACAAAGGAACTGATATCACTGTTTTTTAACAGGATTGATCATTGTTGATTGTACTAAACTGTAACAAGTACGCATCGAATGTTCTTGGCTGCAGATATTCTTTGTTAGATAGAAAGTGGGGTCCCTCATTGGCTGATTCTAAACTCATAGCTCATTTTGTTTCAAATGATTTTTAGCTTTTATGTAAAGCAAAATTTCAAAATCGTTAACCAATTTAACCTACCACTTCTGTATCCCATGTTATAAGTAATTCATCTGGGTCGTTTACGGTTCACCAACTCATGCAAGGGTTTACCACCAAAGTGGGGGCCATTACTTTGGCGTGGTCATGTATAAAGGCTTGGCACAACCACTAAATAAATGGAACTTCTACGGTACACCCGCAAATTAAGGTGTACCGGTACTCTTACTTCAAAAATCTATAAATTAACTATAATTTTTATGAAATAAAGAGCTATTTGTTGATATTTATATTTTAGAAAATATCATTTCATAAGAAAAACATCATTTCATTGTTTATAAAAATCATATTTTTTTTTACATTTAAATGTAAAAAATAATCAAAATTCTCTATTATGAGTACTAAAAATTTGGAAAAATTAAATTTTATTTCGTTGATGTTTTTGGTAAATAAGATTTAGTTATTATAATTATAGGTGATAGAAAATGATTTTTCTCTTCAAAAAATAACACATTTAACTATTAATTTAATGATTTGGTGTATCAATACACTCAAATTGTTGGGTGTACCATATAATTTGCCTAAATAAATAAATATATAAAAGAGAAGTAATTTATACAATTTATACATATACATATAAAATAGTCTTGCAATATATTTTTTATGGTTGAATCAATAACATATATTTTATATCTCATTTAATTTATTGGTAAAATTTAATGATCAAATAGTGAAAGTTAGTTTGTGAATGATGCAAAACTTGTTTCAGTTGTGTACTATAAAATTGATCCAAAAATATTTTAAGGGCACGAGAACAACAATAGACCAATACTTCAAAAACTTTAGGTATATGTGTCAACTCTTCTGTATATCCAAAACATGACCCAGCTCCTGAATGATGCAAAACTTGTTTCAGTTGTGCACTATAAAATTGATGATGCAAAACTTGTTTCAGTTGTGCACTATAAAATTGATCCAATATTTTAGGGGCACGAAAACAACAATGTTTCAGTTGTGTACTATAAAATTGATCCAAAAATATTTTAAGGGCACGAGAACAACAATAGACCAATACTTCAAAAACTTTAGGTATATGTGTCAACTCTTCTGTATATCCAAAACATGACCCAG
>Ga0228710_1002270_pt1 | contig 30150 bp, 27 predicted proteins | sample MedpolnodulmetaG_FD_177995 | JGI IMG/M metagenome (GOLD analysis project Ga0228710, IMG submission 177995) | Root nodule microbial communities from Medicago polymorpha collected in Santa Monica, California, United States - pink nodules | ecosystem: Host-associated > Plants > Roots > Nodule...
TTGACTACACGCGCTTCCTTATTTTATTACCATCTTGGTAATGCTACCGAAGCTCAACTCTACAAGGCGTTTTCCGGCGAATCCAACACCATCATTTCCGCTCGCGTCTGTAAAGACTCTGCCACCGGGAAATCACTTTGTCACGGTTACGTCAACCTCTCCTCTCATCAAGAAGGTAACAACGCTTTCTCAGTTTCATTGCATTGTTCTGGAATTTTCGTTTTCGTTTATTTGATTTGATTAATTTTTTGCTTTTCTTGCGTTTTGATAGTTAGTTATGCTTGAATGCATGCTTTCTTTTTTTAGGATTAATGTCTAATTATTATAACTAGTATTATTGTAGTTGTTTTTAATTCATCCTCGCATAATTAGTATTATTCATGCTTTCGTTTTGATAGTTATTTATGCTTGAGTTCCTTGCATTTAGAAAAAAATAGATTTTGAAAAAGTTACTTGAAATAGTTTTTCATTTTGAGGTTAAAAATGATTTTTTTAGCAAAATGAATCTTTTCAAAATCTAAAACAAACACAACAAAAATTAAAAAAAATGATTTTTTAGTTAAAAAAAATAGATTTCTTTTCAAAAAAATTCAAAACAAACGGGCTAATAATATCAATTATATTGTTACAAAAAACTTAAACAAACCCAATTTGTCAATTAGGAAGGCAGAGCTAACAATACTAACTATAAATGAATATTTAATTTATATAAAAAAATTGTGGTAATAGTACATAAAATAAAGCTAATAGTACATTTTATAACACACTTTAATTTAAAGCATTTGTCAAAATTTATATGGTTTCCACAAAATTTGGGTGAGACTCATGATTTGGTGGAACTCATAAATTATAATCGATAAATTATAATGAATTGGAAAATTTGTTTTAGAGAATGTGAAAATAACATGATATAATTAAAAAAAATGTTATTTGAACAATCATTTTATGGACAACTTGTAGGACAACCAAAATATATAAATAAATTTAAGTCTTGCACAAAAACCAAAGCAATATATATATATATATATATATATATATATATATATATATATATATATATATATATAGAGAGAGAGAGAGAGAGAGAGAGAGATGAGAATATGTTGCGAGTATGAAATAGAAAGTTGTTATAAAATGGTTGTTTAAATATCATTTCTTAAAAAAAAACTCTCACATGATATGATATATTATACTCACTCAATTCTTATTTATAAGACTCACACACTTTTTTTATGTATATTGAACACTTTTTTTTTATGTATATTGAGAAAAGTCGATGGTGTAATTAATGTGTATAATTTATACTATATGATTATTAATAGGGAAATGTTAACCAGTGCTCCGGGACACTAGTTAAACAATTATAAAATGAAATATTTTCTCGGAAATTGTGTATTTTACTTTTTGAAACTTGAAAAAATGTTGCTTTTATTTCTGATTTTGTTTTTTCTTTCTATTGTTAGTTGTTTAACTAGTGCCTCACGAGAGTTGAGACCCTCTCCATTTATAAAAATAAATGGAGATTGTCATTATGTAAGATATATGCACAAAAAATAGGTGGTGGGCATCATCATTAAATAGGTTTCACCAACATTAATTATTTTTAATTTTTTTGTGTATTTATCTCTCCAAATGGGCAAAAAGAAGAAGATAAAAAATGGAAATGATGTTAACTCGTCCCGAGAGCACTGTTAACATGACAACTATTAATAAGTTATCCTTTGTATTGTACATATCCAGTCCCATGTTGACTTTTACTATATTTTAAGATAAATTGATAAAACAATTGTTAGCGGAACCTTTGTATTATTAGTTTTTTAACCGATTTTAGTTTTGAAACCTTCTCTCACAAAAAAAAAAAGTACATACATACATGCATCCAATTATTCTAAAAAAAAAAATAAGACAAATATTTATTACTGATACATAAAAAATTTGAGTCAAATATTTTTCACTGATAAAAAAAACACTTGACCCTAATAAAAGGTACAAATTTGTGATTGATACATAATAAAAGGCCAAAAAAATAAAAATTGTTGTTGATATAAATATATATTTATTTTGTTTAATCAAAGTAAAAATTAAATTAAAAAGAGATGGAAGTACAAGACTGAGAGGCAAGGACCTGACCCTGTAAATCATAAATACAAAACCCAATAATTCAGTACAACCACGGAAGATCTAGCGGACCGACGTCGGGGCGCGAAACCAAATTGCAACAAAATGCAGAGTGAATATTATGATCATTTAAATAGGCGAATGAATCGTCTGCCAACACAGACACAACCCAAGTTCCAACAGCTCCGTTCAAAGTATTAGCAAGTCATAAACACCCTTTCGAGCCAAAGCAACCAATTACGAAACAAATCCATAGAGTCACAATAGTCTTGAAACTTCAGTCGCAGATCAGATCGAGGGATGAATAAACGACAAAAATCTATCACAATCCACCAACGGCGCAAGAAGTAACCACAACGGATAAAATCATTTAGGTACGATGAACGACTACTACTGTCAACACAGAACATCTACACGCTAATCCTTTCGAGAAAATCGGGATAAAACCATTCATGTTGAATTGAGATATGCATCCAACATAACAGTGTCAGAACTAATAAAGAACCCAAATCTTCAATCGAGAAAACCATATTCAAGATTGTCAGACCAAATCACAGAGCCGGAACAAAACCACCACCCATCTTCATCTCCATGAAAATAAACGCCAATAAACATAAATGAAAAAAACACAGCCAAAATCAGATCGATAAACTCACGATCTTACATAATTCACCACAAAAAATAACTCATAACTGCGTCGACGCCAGAGCAGTACACGACAACGGCGACGTTGAACAAAACCATTTACCACAACGGAATCAACTCAAGATTGTGAGAGGTCAACCATGGCGGCGCTTCACTGACGACGATCTGAAACACATAAATATATTTTTCATTTATGCTAAAAACACATAACATATATTTATCACTAATAAACATTAAAAAAAAATATGGAACACATATTTGTCATCGTTGTAGCAAAAAAATACGGACATATTTAAAAACTTACGTGATAACTAATTTTCTTCAATAAATAAAAAAAAACAATTTGAGATTGAAAATTAATAGTCTATCACCCGTGCATTGCACGGATTAACACATTAGTTATACACAATTTTGTTTTTGGTGAATTCCAATCATACACACCTTTGGTGAACTTTGTGTTCGTGAAAAGGAGAGATGGTTGGCATCTCCCCTGACAGGGATGGGAACAGCCTTCGGGCTTTCCTGTTACGCACCTCGGTAAAGGCCATCCAAGGTTGGATCTATAACCCAATTTTTAATTTCCTTAAAAAAAAAGTCACCCCATGTAACCAACTTCCTCACAAAGTTCATAACCGCGGCTACCCTATAAGCTCTAGGATGAGTGTTATTTGAACAACTTTTAATTGACAACTTATGGGGACAACCATAATTTGCAAATAAAAAATAGGTGTTACACGAAAATCAAAGCAATAGAGAGATAAAGTAAAAACTAATGCGAGTATGAGAGAGAAAGTTGTAACAAAAATTGTCACAAAATAGATGTTCAAATATCATTTCTCAAACTACAGCTATACTTTGCTTTCATTTTCACTGTTCACCATTGTGTGGGGTCCAAGTAATACCTTGTGCTGCAAACAAGAAGATTTTCTTATGAATACAGTTATTATATGCAATGATTGTATAAGAATAAGAAAGCGTCACAATCACATGGCCATTGTTATAATATATTCAATCACCCACTGCAAACCATTTCAACACAAATAGCTAGTACCATTTTGGGTTAATTTTTAATTTTCACTTTTCCTTTCAACCCCTTAAATATATCCCAAGGTCTGAAATCAACATTAATTGAAACCAAATTAAACAATGATGGAAATTGGGAGCTAAAAATAACTACTCCTAGAAAAAAGTTACACAAAATCGGTGAGAGAAATCAAATCTTTTATTTTATTTTATTCTTTTTTTGACCCCAAACCTCGCTCTATTTTTTTCACATGTATATAAACCAACTAAGAGTGAGAGAGTGTACTCATACATACATACTCAGTTTCTGAAATGGGTAACAGAAAACGTGGCACTACTACTAAAACCGAAGAGGTTCTAAACGTTGAACGTGAAAGAAGGATGAAAATGAAGCAAATGTTCACTCACCTCACTACCACTGTCCCAACACTCTACCCCAATGTAACTAACATCATTCCTTCCATTTCCTCTTTTATTTTCATTCTTCATTTGGGTTTTCAATTTTTCATTCTTAAATGGGTTTGATTTGTTATCTGATCTGAAATGGGTTTTCGTTTTTTTGTGTTTTTAGGCTACACATGAAGTGATTGTGAACGAAACAATCCAGTACATTAAGGAACTTGAGGAAAAGAAGAGAATGTTGGAGGAGATGAAGGAATCAAAATCAAAGAAACCTGTTGAAGGGGGTTTTAATTTGTTGGCTCCGTGTCGTACTAGGAATCCCAATTTCTCTGTCACGGTTACTGTTTCAAGCAATGTGGCTTTCTTTGGGATTGAATCTGTGGCTAAACATGGTTTGATTACTGTGATTTTCAAGGTGTTTTTGAAGAATGAAGCTGAGGTTTTAGCTGCTAATGTTTCTGTTAATCATGGGAATTTGATCTTGTCGATCACTTCTTTGGTTCAAAATGGTGCTGTTATCGAGAAGATTAAGAGAGAGATTATGAGTTTGTAGGTTCAATTGATGAATAATTGATTGTGTTTTTCTTTAGGGATTTAAATGGTGATTATAATTAATCATGGTGATTGATGTTAGGACCATGTATATGGGGTTATAGTTTTACACGACCAAGGTAGATGCACCAATATATTGGTAGTATACATGTATGCATATTGATAGTTATGAATGTTATGAGCAAAGAAATTAATTGGTATTTAAATGATTTTTATTATTTTTGGTTGAGTATTAGTAGACCAATTTTGATTGATTTTGACTAAAGAATGAATGCATCAAAGTTGATTAAGCGAAGAAGAAAGGCCCTTCATTGTTCCAATCATTATTGAATGGACCATATAGAATTGTTCTTCACTTTTGCTTCTTATTATATTCAGAGAAATGATATTTGTACAACCATTTTTTAATAATTTTTTAACAACTTTATCTCTCATATTCACATTATTTTCTTATTCTCTCTCTTCATTTCTCTCTCTCTATTATTTTTGACCAATCAAAGAAGAGAAAATCAAAATTTTCATAAAAGTTGTACCAAAGAGTTGTACATATATCATTGCCCTTATATTTATCTAGAATTACAAATTTTTACCATGCAGCAAATTCAGGACAGTGAATGTGTTTTCCAGTTTTATTTTACTTCTGAAAATTTGAGTCATGTAAAACAGTGAACCAAGTTTTAAATTTAGGTTCCTTAAAAAAAGTTTTGAATTTAATTTCCTTATAAAAAAAATAAAAATGAATTTAGGTGTCTTACAACGACTAAATAAAATCATCTCCGAGGGTGTTCATGGTACATAAACTAAATTGAAACTGAACCACATTAATGGTTCAGTTCAGTTTTTAAAACCACTTAAAAAAACTGATTTATTTTTAAAAATAATTCAGTTTGGTTCAAAAACTGGTTCGTAACCAGTTTAATATTTTTAAACCGTATTTTATATTTAAGCAAGTTTTTTATTTTGAGATTTTTATATATCATTTTTTTTGGTGCACATTTTTTCCTTTAGATTTTTATATTAATTTTTAATTAAATAATTTAATGTGTAAATAAATTAAATGAGTAATGTAATATTTATAAAAGAGAGGTGCCAGGAGGTGGTTCAGAGTGGCCACCGGTGGTGGTTCACGACGGAGCTTCGACGAGCATCATGGCGGCGGACGACAGGCTTCCGGTTACTGGCGGTGGTTCTCCGAGGAACCCACAACAACACTCTGGGCGAGGTCCAATGGTTGGTGGTGGCTAGCGGCGGTCCGCTAGGTTGAGGTGGTGGCTGGAACTTATCAATTAATTTAAATCATCTCTTAAATAAAAATCAAAAAAAATCATCTAACAAAGAGTTAAACCATGATCTTTAATTTTATGCAAAGTTAATTTACCACTACACCAATATGATTTATGTGAACATTGTTTATTTTTGTATATATAAATCTGTTTTGTTCATAAATGTATAACTTTTCTTAAAATTAACTCCGGAAACACCAATCCAAACGCCCAAACAATTTGTAAACTGAACAAAACGAGCACGAAGATTGTTATGATCAACTCCGGAAACACCAATCCAACACCGAACCTGCTGCCAAATTTTTGCAAAAGTGTCGCACTTCAGAAACAAATGTTGTGCGGTTTCAGCTTGTTCACAACCCGCCGAGCAATAGGTGTCTGCGGCTGTAATTATGCCCCGATTTTGTAAATTGGTGTCTGTCGGCAACCTGTCACGAAGCAAACGCCAAGCTAAGATGGAAACCTTCAATGACACCTGAGTATGCCATATCAGGTTATTTGAATCATCCATGATAGGGTCATCCTGAGAAGTGAGTGCCTGATAGCCTGTACGCACCGTGTAGCCCCCCACAATGTCGGAAAGCCACTGCCAGATATCTGAAACATTAGACTGCAAAGTAACATTGGATAGTAAGTTCCTACACTCCACATTTAATCTTTGCTTATTTTTTTTTTTTTGGGGTGGGAGTGAGGATCACGGAAAAATACCTTGGATAAATTGGAATATTGTTCGTCTTAAAAAGGAGTATGGCGGATTGGCGGTTAGACAGTTGAGGGAGTTTAATTTATCACTTTTAGGAAAATGGTGCTGGAGGATGTTAATAGATAGAGAAGGTTATTGGTATAGGGTGTTTGTTGCTAGGTACGGTGAGGAGGCAGGGAGGTTGGAGGTTGGGGGCCGAAGTTGTTTTTCTTGGTGGAGGGAGGTGGCTAGGATTATGGACGATGTTGACGAGGAGGGGGATGGTTGGTTTGCTGAGAGGGTGTCGAAAAAGCTGGGGGATGGGGTTGGTACTTTCTTTTGGTATGATCGGTGGTTAGGAGGTATACCTCTACGAATAAAATTCTTGGGTCGTACATCATGCACTTTTTGTTACCTTTCTCTCATGACGATGTCTCTGGTGTCCTCTCAGAGAATTCTTGGCGGCGATAGTTTATTTTGATGGTTATGGCCGCAATGGTTGTCCCTTGAATAACCAAAGATGGGATAGAGATAAACACTCTCTAAGTTACGTATAAGTTGTTTTTAGATGTATAATAAATTTTATGGAAACAAATCACAAATAATTTATGAGCATACAGTACACAAAACCAATGAGGTTACAAGGTCAAGATTGTATCCTCTCACTTGTATTGGTAGAAAGAAAATGGTTGCACTTTACAGTAGAAAACATAGTTTTAAAACTCGGCTCAGATATTGATTCGGCAGGGGTACTGAGTCACTGGGTCAATGGTTGAACCATTCGGTCATTGATCGAACCGCATGACTAAACCGGATCAACTCGGTTGGATAACTCAGTCTTGTGATTAAATTTATATAGTTATTTAATCGTATTAAATCGGTGACTCAGTCACTTTAAACACGAAAATAATGACACATGTAAAATAAAAATAAATATCCAACAATAATAATTTTATCGGCTAATTGCTCAAATTCAAAACATAGACATAACTCAAAACTTTTGAGTTATGACCTAGTGGTTTTTGTTGTCTTAGTGGATTTTTTTTTAAATAAATAAATAAATAAAGTAACAATGTTTTTTTAATCAAAATAAATGAACAACTTGAAGCATCAATTAGTCAAAAAAGAATTGAAACATACATGAAGAGTGTACCACCAGCTTCAATTTTTCAAAATAAAAATGTGCACAAGTTTTTAAAAAAAAAAAAGAAGTAAAAATAAAGGCTAGTGGAATACAAAGTGGCTTTTGAACGTGAATGTGTTGAATATAAAAAACAAAAAGTAGAATTAAACACAAATCTACAAGTGGCGTGATGGTTAGATCTTAAATCTAATTCCTTTGCCTAGTTGTTGGTCCGGTTCACACAAACCCGCCGGTTTAACTACATAACTGATCTATCATGCAGATCGAACCGGATACCCTACCGGTCCGATCGGCCGGTTCGAACTGGTTTTTAAAACTATGGTAGAAAACTAGAACCTCATGCCAGGTTATTTTGTTCCAACATACTTCTGACATCCAGATTTCACTTCTTGATAAACATGTTAAGTACTACCAAAACTTTGAGCACTTGGGGGACATGCAATAAGGAATAGGAAGAATGTAAGCAAAAAACTAATAATTGAATTCCATAGAAATAGGAAGAATATAAGCAAAAACTAATAATTGAATTCCATTTAGCATCCAACATTTGACATGATTAGAGACTTTGGTATATCGAGCATCTTGATACAGTGATGCTCCAGGTACAAGAATATTGTAATAAGTAAAAATCATACGGTCACAGTCATCTATTTCATACAACAATGATTTTGAAATGTTAGTAGATTCAGTCTAGAAGTCTTAGCTCAACTGGCAAATACCGAAATTGCAAGGCCGAACGTCATGATCCTGGTTCAAACCCAGGACCTCACAATTGTGTGTGAGTTTAATTTCAGTGGTTTACCACTTCATCTAAGACCAAAAAAAAAAGATTCATCGACTGAAATAAAAATATATATAACATGAGAATCAATTATTTTGAAATTCAAACAAAGTAATATCTTTTATACGAAAAAATCCAAACAAACATCAAATCACTCATATAGCGTAAGTCATTAATTAATACACTAATTTTGTTACAGTGTAACTTGAGTAGTCTGAGAAATATTTGAAAGTTCAACATCAGATGTATGATCAAAATCAAGCATTGTTGATTTGAATAAATTTGTGTGATTGGTTGTGCGAGAAAAATGTGTCTTGTGACTTATGAGTAATATATTGGATTAATTATTTAATTAATCAATTATGGATTGACAATAATCAATTATTATAAGTTAATGTAATAATATAAATTATGGTCTATTGTGTTAAACACTAATTAGATGATGAATATGTGTGGTTGGACTATTATTTTTAAATGGACCGTGACGGGTTGGACCATTTAGCTAAGCACAATGAGAGGTCCCTGCCCTCAGCCGTTTAGCTATTTAAACGTCATCCCATCAGACGGTTGAACATTTTGACCACTACTCTGAAAACCTTTAAAGCTAAACGGAATGAGGGTAGTTATCCTCTCATAACTTGATGGCGATCGTCGTTCATGAACCTGAACATAGAAGGTACACAATTTCTTATTCCTTCTTTGTTATTGATGATATGCTATAACTTGTATCTAATAATCCATGGTTAAACTCTTAAACTTTTATCATAATATTGATACTACTTCTATCAATGACTTTAAAATTTATATTTGTATATGATATATTTAAGAAACAAATTGATATTACTCATATGATATATGAGTAATATTGATACTACTCATAGTTTAGTTAGGGAGGCTCTGCCTGAAGCTAGTTTCCATATTTTGTCTATAACATTCCAACATGTATTGAATCTATTCTCATAAATGAAATGCATTAAGTTTGTTCCTTTAAAAAAAAATGATATTTATCGAACCCGATCTATTTTTAGTTTTTACAACACATTACATAAGTTAATATATCCGAAACTACAAAAATAATAAGTTATTGCTAAAAGATCCACATTGATAATTTTACAACCATTGGATTTATACGTTAGGATACATTTAGAATATTGTGATTTATGTGTCTTGGAATGTGTTTCTGTAGTGATTATATTTGATCATAAAGATTATAAAATTAACATATCAAAATCCAGTAAACTATTTTGTCGACAAACAATGGTGTGTGTATATATATAAGGGTCATGCTAACCGGTGTTCCGGGGCACTGGTTAAGCATACAAAAAAAGAAATTTATTACCATAAAAGGAAACTTTGTTGACTTATTTATAGATTAATTACACAGTTTTCAATGCAATAATTACTATATAATTTCCCTTTTTAGTATCTTTAACCAGTGCCACGGGGGCACCGGTTAACATTTCCCTATATATAAATAAACTCACTTATTTTCATGAAGGTTTATTTTAGCATCATGCACCTTTTTGCTTTGGACAAAATTATCCATTTTGTTACATTAAATTATTGTTAAATTTTAGGGTATCAAAGTAATTCTCAATCCTTATTAATTGTGCTCACGTCTCTTTTAATCTCTCACCGTTAATTGCTAGAAAAGAAAATGAAATGTAGAAAAGAAAGGCTTAATTGCATTTTTGGCCCTATATCTTTTCAAAAGTTGCGATTTTGGCCCCATGACTAATTAAAATACAAAACAGGCCCCTATGTATTGGATCTTTGGCAGTTTTGGTCCTCAAGGCCACTTTTGACTTAGTCTTCGCTGACGTGACACCCACATCCCTGCATTTTTTTGTTTCACATTGGTCCTTACACTTTGTAAAAGTTTCGTTATTGCTCCTTCTCTTAAATCCAAGTTAAAAAAAAAAACAAAAATAACGGTGTGCCACGTGGCCCAATGATTACACGCCACGTGGCACACTAAAAGACAAAAAATTCCAATTTTTTTATTATTATTTTGACTTAAAAATATAATTAGGTCCCGTAGTTTCAGTAATTTTTTATATTGGTCCCTGTACTCGAACCTTTTTTTTAAAAAAAAAACTTTCATAGATATTATTATGTTTTTTTTTTGGAGAGAAATGTCTTATTATTATTTTGTTCATTATTTTTATTGAGAATAATTATAAAAAACTCCTTTCTAAATGAAAAAAATGATTTATAATTATTCTTTTAAAAAATAATTGGTTCACAAAATTAATTTTCTTTAATGAACAAAAAATATTTTTTAATTATTCTTAAAAAATAATTGGTCCAGGTGATTAGTTTTCTTTAATGAACAAAAATGATTTTTTCTTAAAAATAATACATTAAAAGCTTTATTTTATTTTATTAAAAAAGTAAAATAAAAAAAAAATCTTTTAAAAATGGTTTGTATATATTTTTTTTTATAACATAATAAAAATGCAGGGAGCAATGATAAAATATAGTAAAAGTGCACGATCAATCACATATTTAAACATTTATTTATTTATTAATTGTAGAATCTCCTCCACTTTATTCTTAACGACAATAGTCGAACCGTCGACAGCGAAAACAGAAAAGGTTAACGAATAAACACAAGCGCAATTTGTCCATTTTTTGCATCCTTTCGATTATCACAACGACGCGTGACAGCGGAAAAGACGCACTCTTTGTTTTCCTTTCTATAGAATTGTGCAGTTGCATTGCAGGCCACAACCCTACCGCTAAAACCATAACAACAAAACCACCTTTCTTCCATTCATATATTCCCTTCCCTTCCCCATCTCAAACACATCCATTCCATTCCATTCTTCAATCTCTGTTTTTCTCTTTGTGCGTGTGTTTCCCACAACCATTCTATAATCAAAAATTTAAAAGAAATGGGTTGTGGGAAATCCAAACCGCTCGATGTTGCTTCTGCAAACACCGTTCTCAAGAGCAAGAGCAAGAAATCCAGCGTTGATGATTCTAAGGTTGGCCTTAAAAATGGGACCAAAACCGTAGACAGCAACAATGTTGATAATGAAATTTCAAAACCGGAACAAAAGAGCGATGAGCCTAATGAGAATGCATTGGAGAAGAACGATGTTCCTCAGAATAAGACACAAGAAATCGTTGTTGCAGAGGAGAAAAATGATTCATTGGAAAATAAAAAAGGTGAGAATGATGTTGTAGATTTTATCTGGGGTGAAGTTCATTCTTATTATTTTCAAATAAGATTATTAAATTTTAATTTTCTCTTTGCATGTTTACAGAGGAAGAGACTTTGGTCAAGGAAGTTAAAGAAGAAACTTTGGTTAAGGAAGAAGAAACTAAAGACTCAAACCAGGTAGAAACTCTAATCAAGGAAGAAGAAAAAGAAGAAATCAAAGACACAAATGAGGAAGATAACGTGGCCAAGGAAGAAGAAAAGGCTCGGGAAGAAGAAACCGAAGAAACAGCTCAGGAAGTAGAAACTAAAGAGGTGTCTAAGGAAGAAGAAACCAAGGAACCGGCTCAGCAAGAAGAAACCAAAGTAATGGCTCAGGAAGAAGAAACAAAAGAAACGGCACAAGAAGAAGAAACAAAAGAGGTTCCTCAGGAAGAAGAAACCAAAGAACCAGTTCAGGAAGAAGAAATCAAAGACACAGCTAAGGAAGAAGAAACCAAAGAAACGGTTCAGGAAAAAACTGTGGCCAAAGAAGAAGAAACCAACGAGACAAAAGTTTCAACCTCTGAAGATGATGAACAAAAAGATGTCAAATCCGAGGAACAGGTATATATGCAGGGCTTTATCATATCATTTACTAAAAGTTAACATATATAGTATTAATTAGCCAAATTTTAATAAGCTTAATTGAAACATGTTTGTGATGCAGCGGCAATGAAGAATCGAAACTGGATGGAGATAATACAGAATTAGCAAGTTCAATATTTGATGATGTTTTCTATTTGACAATGTTACAAAGTAGTAATCATGTTGTCAAGCTTGAACCTGCATTGCATGTTCTTATTCTTTGAGTCCTCGTACAAGAGTTATTCAACTGAAATACATATTATAATCAGTTTTGATTAATCTATGTTAAGGCACCAAAAACTTCTCAATCTCGTGTTCTTTGTTTTAGTATCAAAAGTACTTCTAATACCATGTTTTTTTTCCTCTTGATATAAAGTGGGTGCAGATAATTTCAATTTCTAACCTTGTTTATACCCCTCATATGAAGGATTCTCCTAATTTTCCCTTTACACTTCTTTTAAAAAAGATACATCATTAATACTATGAGCAATGTTTAAAAATCAAATTATGGTTTAATTGGGTGCCTTGTCAACACCTTCTATAATCTAGTTATTTGGACGATTCAATCGCAACTTCATCTAAAATTGAACAGTTTAAAGCAAACTATGATTTGAAGGTCTCGTTAGTTTAATTACAATTTTTTTTTATATAACATTGCAAATTCAATTATTATTAAGATACTCACCGTAAGTAAACTTGAATCTAACATTTTACAACATACACAAAATGATGTGCAGCAATCAACGAAACATTTTTGAACTATACAAGTGTAACGTGAAACAAAAGTTATTCATGTACTTGTAATTGTACGGTTCTCAATATCAATTTATAATTTCGCATTATAAGAGTATAATACCCACAGCATTAGATTCAATCGACTGAGAAAAACTGCAATAAAACATTACTCATATTCGGACTTTGTGTTTTGAAATAATTTTTCAAAGTCGAAATGGTAAACATCTAACAATCACATTTTTTTCCTCAACATCTAACAATGACACGAAGATATAGATTGCTTGATTAGCAACTACAACAAATTCACCACTCCTTTTTACCACGAGTAGAAATTCTTGACCCAAACTTGTAAACATATTTTTGTTATTTGGAGCGTCATATAGACTCATGTTTTTCGGTTGTTGAGTATAAATATGTTTTAATATTCTCATTTTTTGAGTTAGTTTTTGAAGTCTCACATTGCTTAGCTTTGGAAGCATTTGGGGCATCCTTGAGGTAGCTTTTTGATGAGATCTAGAACCATTTTACAATTTTGTACCCCACCTTTTTATACTTTTCAATTTCAATTCTATCTAAAAAAAACTCAAAGTTGAATGTTTTGAAAATTTAAACTCTCAATTTTCCCAAACATGAGTTTTTGTTAAAAAAAGAAAGTATTAACAAATAAATATTTGAGCTCGTCGAAAATTTATAAAAAACTCGAACTTTAAAAAACTTAAAAATAAGGTGAAGTCTAAGATGAGGGATCAACGATTAAGTCCCCCGCCGATGAACCATTTAATTTTTACCATGCCATGAAATCAATGGTTTAGATTTATAAAGATAGCAACATTTAGAACTACCAACACATAATCTAATCCTTTATCTTCCTCATTGTTTTAAGTCTCACTACCACCGATATCCCCACCCACCGCCACTGCTCTCACCGTCGCTGACACCACGTCTATTTACACTGGTGTCTATGACGGTAGTAAAATTTTCTATAATTATTTTTCCACTGATTCAAGATCTAAGATCTTTGCAGAATTGATGAATTTTTTACTAATATTCCTCATTCCAGATTTGAAATTGTGCCTCATGTATAGTGTTCCACATTCATTCATATTAAGTTTATATTATTGATTAATTTCCACATCCCAGTCTACTATAGATATGGCTAAAATCAATGCACATCAACGCCCCTTGATTGAAACACAATTTAACAAGATTCGTCGTCATGTTTAGTGAATGAAATTGTTAACAATTATGTATTGAACTCGTAAAAATATGACGAATCACCACACCCGTTATGTTAATACCAACGCATAAATGAAAATTCAAACGAAACTAAGTAAAAGCATGGAATAGAAAACAAGTTTAATCCAAATAAATGCCTTCGATTGTTAGAAGAAGAGAACAAACAGATCCCAGTAACATTGCTTAAAATGAAGAATGTGAGGTACGATAGGATTAGGTTGTGTGTGCACAATTATAAATGTTCTCTTTTTAAAAGGTCCACCGGTGAGAGACTTAATCGCTCCCTCACCTTATACTTCACCACAAATAAGGCCATGTTAACTTTTTAAAAATATTTTCAATTTTTATTTTTTAAAACATGTGTTTATCTGAACTTATTAACATGAAGTAAATATATATAATGGTATAAGATGAAATACCAACCAAGAATGATCGGGTGTTACGCTTTAACCCAAAAAATAACGTCTGAGTTATATAACCTTTGATAGATTTTGTGCGATCGAAAATTACAATCTAATAAATTCGAAAAGCTTTTGAGTAATCTGAGAAGTCTATAAAGCAAGCGTAAAACCATAAACAAGGAAGAAAGAAAGCCCAAATCAAAATCGAAATATTGCAATTTGCAAGCGGGAAAATATCGGTTCCACTTCAACATCATTGGCGCGAATAATCCGTTTTGAGTACCACGTCATCACGACTCTAACACTACACCATACCCTAGAACCGCAACATCACACGGCTAAAAATCCCTTAAATAAATCCCCATCATGATTATTCCTTTTTCACTCTCTCACGCTTTGAAATAAAAATCTCTCTCGCGCTCCTCTTTCTCTCACACACTCACGAAACCCTCGATCTGAGACAAAAACCATGGCCAGAACTTCCAAATCTCACGTTTCTAGCGCCTCCAATTCATCTTCTTCCGAAGAAGAAGAGGTTGGGAACGTTAACGATCAGATCGAAGAAGAGGATGAGGAAGAACTCGAAGCCGTTGCTCGTTCCGCTGGCTCCGACGATGAAGATGCGCCAGATGAACCCGCCGCCGATGATGACGGCGTCGACGAAGAGGATGAAAATCAGGTAAAAGTTAATTCAGAACCAGCATTTTGTTCATTTCATAATTTTAACAATTTTAACTCTTTGAATCATTATTTTTTTATTTAATTTATTTCATTTCACGTATATTTATTTTATTTTTACAATGTTAACTGTAGGATGAAAGTGTTAATCCTGAGATTAGTAAGCGTGAGAAAGCTAGGTTAAAGGAATTGGAACGGTTGAAGAAACAGAAGGTTCAGGAGATATTGGATGCACAAAATGCATCTATTGATGCTACTATGGTGCGTGTATTATTATTATTCACTGTACTGTAATGGGTTTCTTCTTAATTTTGTTGTTAATTTGATCGAAATAAATTATTTGTATTGTAGAACACTAAAGGAAAAGGACGATTGAAGTATCTGTTGCAGCAAACTGAGTTGTTTGCTCATTTTGCTAAAAGTGGTCAATCTTCGTCTCAGAAGAAGGCTAAGGGAAGGTACTTTCTGAAGATTAATATATACCCTGTAGCAAATGCATAATTTTTTTCGTTTTTCTGTTAGTATTGAGTTTTTACTGTATCCATAATTGTCCTTTTGTGTCTGTGCAAGTTATTTAAAGGGTTTGGGAAATTTCTATACCCTTTACTATATCCATAAAATTGTGAAAGAAAACTTGAGTTGATTATTTGATGAATGGACAGTTTTTTTTTCCCCTACTTCTGAGTGTTTTAGATCTACCACTGGAATTTGTTGTCTGTTTAGTTTCCAATGCAGATAACATAGTTCAGCAAAACTTTCCTTTTCAAATTAAATTTTATGCCATTCTCACAATTATTAATTAAATATAAACTTAAAGAATTGCGATTGATCTGATACTGACTTTCTCTTGTGTCAAAGAACTTGTATTGAAATAAATGTTGTTCGTTTTAGGGGACGCCATGCATCAAAGGTGACCGAGGAAGAGGAAGATGAAGAATACCTTAAAGAAGAAGAAGGAGGGTTAGGAAATACACGGCTGGTTACTCAACCATCATGTAAGCTATATTTTCTCTGTGTGTGCATTGGTGCAGTGATAAGATGGTTATCTCTTACCCTTCCGTTCTTTATGTCTATGGTAGCACATGCTTGTATTCATTTCTCACATTTCATTGTCTTTATTTGGAAAATAAATGCTGGAATATCTGCTTCCTGTAATAATATTGGTTGAGAGTGCTCTGGTGTGCAAGCTATTTGTTGCATTCTGAAAGGTTGATTTCTCATATGGGATACATGTGTTCTTGTTTGAATACATCTTGAGTTTTTGGTATTGTTTTTGGAGTTGGATGCAATGCACCAGTATATGGGATTAATCTTTATGGCTTCATGTGTACTCTTTCTATTTTCCTTTTTTTTGATTTCTGGTTGGTTGTACAATCTACAGCTAGCCAGTTGAGATCTGATGGACGGTCTTGATTTTTGTTTTTGGGGGTGCTCCTTTAATATTTGGATTCTTTCTGTTCATATTTGATATTAATTTTTAATTTGGGTTCATAGAAATGTGAAATTGGTTATTTATTCAACAGGTATCCAAGGGAAAATGAGGGATTACCAACTTGCTGGGCTAAATTGGCTCATACGTCTGTATGAGAATGGAATAAACGGAATTTTAGCTGATGAAATGGTAAGTTGCTAGCCTTAGAGAAGCTTATTTAAATATGCACTTGAACATAATTTCCATGTGATATGTAATACTGATGAGGTATGGGCTTGTTTTTAAAAGTCATGATGAATAAATATGCTGTTGATCTGCAGGGACTTGGCAAAACTTTACAAACTATATCTTTGCTGGGCTATCTACATGAGTTCAGAGGAATAACGGGTCCACATATGGTTGTTGCTCCAAAATCCACTCTTGGAAATTGGATGAATGAGATTCGACGCTTTTGTCCAGTTTTACGGGCTGTCAAGTTCCTCGGTAGCCCTGATGAAAGGGTAAGACTAGCTTTGATGGAGTGAATTATTTTATCAAGGGTTATTATTGGTATTGACACTTTTTCTCTATTTGTTTTAAATAACTACAGAAACATATTAAAGAGGAGTTATTGGTGGCTGGAAAATTCGATGTGTGTGTGACAAGTTTTGAAATGGTAATCAAGGAGAAGCCCACATTCCGTCGATTTAGTTGGCGTTATGTTATTATTGATGAAGCCCATCGGATAAAAAATGAGAACTCCCTCCTGTCCAAAACTATGAGGGAATATAAAACAAACTACCGACTCCTTATAACTGGCACACCGCTACAGGTATACCATATTATTTTCTTTAAAGAAATAATTTATTTGATTTTTGGTCTCTTCCTAACTTGAAAATTAGGCTACCAAATTCTGTCTAATTGAATTTATACTCAACTCGTGTTGTGTAGTTGATAAATTATACTTTTATTTGGGCGGTGTTGTTTAGTTTCTGAGCCTGACTTTTTAATAAGTTGTGGAGTTGATAAATTATGCTTTTATTTGGGTGGTGTTGTGTAGTTTCTGAACCTGACTATTTTATATGCTCTTCATGGACTGTAGTTGGTTGAAAAGATATGAATGATCACCCTCCACACTTCTGTTACAAGTTCTACATAAATCTTTTTTTTTCATTTCCCTAACTTTAACTCTTTCTTTTAGTGTGAAGGAAATAGTATTAGGCAAGAATATGTTAGATGCAGTTAGCTTTCTATTCATGCAACTTTAGTAAATTTCCATTAGAAATAAGATTGAATAAAAGTTATTGAACTCACCTAAGGTTTATTTGGTCAAAATATTTTGTCAATATAAGCATTTTTTGCGAAAGAATGTCCTTAAATATAAGACTGTTTCAAATTTGATACAGTTATTTTTTTTTCCTCAATTCTTTTCCATGCTATAATACTCTCAAAAGTCAAAACTAAAGTATGTGCATATCTATTGAAATTAGCACCTACAAATGAAACTTAAAATGACATACATGGGCTGGGTTTTGATTCCCACTTGAAGCAAAATACTTTTATGTGTGTGTGTGTGTGTAAATAAAACTAATATTTCTGTGTGTGGCCAGTCCATTATAGTTATCACTAGACTGGGCTAAACATACTTCATGGATAATTTCTATATGTAGTCAAATAGTGCATCTTTAGAAGGGAAGTGAAGGAAAATTATTTATTACTTTTGTTAAATTGGTAGTATTTTTATTGCTGTTTTTGCATGTTTTCCCTTCTACCCCACAATATAAATTTAAATTTTGAACTAAATGCTTAGATCATTGAGTTCTGGCTTGTTTTCAATTTTGAATCTTAATTTCCCTTCTTTTGTTGTATTTGTAGTAATTATGCTAATACAATTGATTTTTTCATCTTCAATGTTGCAGAACAATCTTCATGAACTTTGGTCTCTTCTCAACTTTCTCCTGCCTGAAATTTTTAGTTCTGCTGAAACTTTTGATGAATGGTTTCAAATCTCTGGTGAAAATGACCAGCAGGAGGTTGTTCAACAACTTCACAAAGTAAGACTCAAACCTTAGTTAATTGTTGAGTGTCCTATATACACTTATGTTAATATGCTACTGAATACTATTTTTATCATCTGTGTATATTTCAGGTCCTCCGTCCATTTCTTCTTCGAAGGTTGAAATCAGATGTCGAGAAAGGGTTGCCACCGAAAAAGGAAACCATTCTCAAAGTAGGCATGTCCCAAATGCAGAAACAATATTATAAGGCTTTATTACAGAAGGATCTTGAGGTTGTGAATGCTGGTGGAGAACGGAAACGTCTCCTAAATATAGCAATGCAACTTCGTAAATGTTGCAATCACCCGTATCTTTTCCAAGGAGCTGAACCTGGTCCTCCCTACACAACAGGAGATCATATCATTACCAGTGCTGGTAATTTTTTATTTATACTAAGAAATTCCTGGTTGCCACTTTCAGACTGATCATTATAATGAAGTTTTTTTTTTCCTTAAAAAAAATAATCGACAGGCAAAATGGTTCTAATGGATAAATTACTTCCCAAGCTAAAAGAGCGGGATTCTAGGGTCCTAATATTTTCACAGGTCAGTTGATTTGATAATAAGATTCTCTTCACATGCCTTTTTTTTGTGTGTGTAGCCTGGTATATGCATTTCTATTTGTGCTTAGTTTTATTTTATGAGTCTTCCACAGATGACTAGGCTGCTAGATATACTTGAAGATTATTTGATGTTTCGTGGATACCAATACTGTCGCATAGATGGTAATACTGGTGGAGATGACCGTGACGCTTCCATTGAGGCTTTCAACAAACCAGGAAGTGAGAAATTTGTCTTTTTGTTGTCTACTCGAGCCGGAGGTCTTGGCATCAATCTTGCTACTGCCGATGTTGTTATTCTTTATGACAGTGACTGGTGAGTTTTTCAATTGGCTCCACAATTTTCTGATTTGTTTTTAAAAATGATACTACCCTAGCCGTTAGTTCCCAATTGATAGTTTTAAAATTGCTGTTGGATCAGGAACCCACAAGCTGACTTGCAGGCTCAAGATCGAGCTCATAGGATTGGTCAAAAGAAAGAAGTTCAAGTTTTCAGATTTTGCACTGAGGTTTGCAATACTGTCCCATGTGTTTTGTAGCCATTTTATATGCTGGTGCTTTCCAGTTTTTATTTTCTGTCTGTGTCCATATCTTGATTATTTAATTGTACAGTATACGATTGAGGAAAAAGTTATTGAAAGGGCTTACAAAAAGCTTGCACTTGATGCTCTGGTAATTCAGCAAGGGCGATTAGCTGAGCAGAAGAGTAAGGATTTTTAGGATGAATTATTTTCTAATTTCTTTCATTTAGGACTTGAGCATTGTATGATGTGGTCTTATTGGTTTATGTATGCAGCTGTTAATAAAGATGATTTGCTCCAAATGGTTAGATTCGGTGCTGAAATGGTTTTTAGTTCCAAGGACAGTACAATTACAGATGAAGATATTGATAGAATTATCGCCAAAGGAGAGGAATCAACAGCTGAGCTTGATGCTAAGATGAAGAAATTTACCGAAGATGCAATCAAATTTAAGATGGATGACAGTAAGCAACCTTCAAAAGTTTTGCACACAATACTTGGATTATTTTTTTTTGATAAAAATAGTTTGATATTTTCTATCAAATCTGTTGTTTGATTTTGATGCTTTAGCTAATTAATTTATCATTGTTCCATGTATTCATTGATTCTTGATTCATACAAAAGTCTCTGGCTCCTGTTTTGCAATTTAATATGGCTTTTAACCTCTGTATATTGCTGTTTTTCATTTTGTAGCTGCTGATTTGCTTGATTTTGATGATGAGAAGGATGAGGACAAAGTTGATTTCAAAAAAATTGTGAGTGACAACTGGGTTGAGCCATCAAGAAGAGAAAGGAAGAGAAAGTAAACACTGCCCTCTGTACTGTTAATTAATTTAATTGTTTAATGGTATATTTTTTTTTCACAATCTGATGTATGGTGATTATTTTGGGGGGATTGTGGTGGTTCTTACTTTAGTTACTCAGAGTCTGAATACTTCAAACAAACAATGCGCCAAGGTGCTCCTACTAAACCTAAAGAACCCCGAATTCCTAGAATGCCTCAATTGTAAGCTTCTCACCGAAAGAAATTTTCTTCCTAAAAAAGTTTGCTGCTTATTTTGCTTGATTATTTTTAATTGTGTTTTTCTTCAGGCATGATTTTCAGTTCTTCAACACACACAGGCTGAGTGAGCTGTATGAAAAGGAAGTTCGTTATCTAATGGTAGGTAACATAAACAGCTGATTCACATTTTTCAGTTTACCTCGGCAAATGTATATGTGTTGGTATTGATATTGTATAATAAAATTTCAGCAAGCACATCAGAAAAATCAGGTAAAAGACTCCATAGATGTTGATGAACCAGAAGGTACATAAGCACCCATACAGTTTTTCACCTAATTATTTGTATGTAAATATACAGTCAATTTAATAACGGCGTGCTTGTTGAATGTTTAGAAGTGGGAGAGCCATTGACTGCTGAAGAGTCCGAAGAAAAGGAGCACCTGCTAGAGCAGGTGAGTGAATTTGTTTATTAACTAGGCTTTGATATGGATCTGTATATTTATTTTTAATTCTGGTATTTGGTGAACATAGGGATTTTCATCATGGAGCCGAAAAGATTTTAACACTTTCATTAGGGCATGTGAAAAGTATGGCCGAAATGATATAAAAAGTATTGCTTCTGAGATGGAAGGAAAGACAGAAGAAGAAGTTGAAAGATATGCAGAAGTTTTCAAAGAGCGATACAAGGAATTGAATGGTAAGTTGCCATGCACATGAAATGTGAATATTTTGCAGAATCCAAATGTGTATTTATATTTGTATTTTCTAGCAAAGTTTTGTTTTTTTTGTGAGAAAGTCAGTTTTTACTTGTTTTTTGGTGTACAATTGTGGCTATGAGATTTGACAGCTGTACAAATTATCTGAAATCCTTGCCCACCCCAAGTAACTTTAGTTTGCTTCATCGATGGGCCGACAACTCTGATATTGAGATGGACTGTAGACTAGCATTTTATTGAGACAGCTACAATGCATCTACATTTTTGTTCTTTTTTAAGTGTTAGATTTACTAATGAAACTTGGAATAAATGTATCTTAAAATATAAGGGATCTTCTGAATTATGTATTTTCATTCATTCCATGTAGATTATGATAGAATTATTAAAAACATTGAAAGAGGGGAGTCTAGAATAGCTCGGAAAGACGAGATCATGAAAGCTATTGGGAAGAAGTTGGACCGCTACAAGAATCCTTGGCTAGAGTTGAAGATACAATATGGACAAAACAAAGGGAAATTATACAATGAAGAATGTGATCGATTCATGGTGTGTATTTTATTTTATTTAATTTTCAATTTCGTAGTCCATTCTTATTAAAATCATTTATGCCCAGTTCATTGTTGTCTTGTTTTCTAACAGAAAATTCTTTCATTATTTTACTGTGGTAACTTTGCAGATATGCATGACTCACAAGCTTGGCTATGGTAATTGGGATGAATTGAAAGCTGCATTTCGAATGTCACCCTTGTTTCGTTTTGATTGGTTTGTAAAGTCACGCACAACTCAGGAACTAACAAGGAGATGTGACACCCTCATTCGTTTGGTAGAAAAGGAAAATCAAGAATATGATGAAAGAGAGAGACAAGCTCGTAAAGAGAAGAAACTTGCCTCCAAGGTTTGTACCGAGTCCCCTTTTTTACCTAATGAGTTTCTTATTTCATATTTATATAACTGTTTTTAAGTTTAAGTTCTACAAACCTTTCAGAGCACAACTCCATCAAAGCGCGTCTTGCCAAGACAGGCAGAGAGTCCATCTCTGAAGAAGCGGAAGCAGTTAACTATGGATTACTATGTTAGCTCGGTATGTTTGTTCCCAATGTATTATATATTCCATCATCTTGCTTACCTAAGTTTTGTGATTTCACTAAAACAAACTGGTATTATTGTGGCAGGGGAAGAGAAAAAAATAAATGAATGTAAGCCCTACATCCGGTAAAGGAGGGTTGTTTGTAGGCTAACTTCTGATTTTAAAGCTTGGTGATTTTGATATGGCCTTGCAAACATGTCTATTGATTGTTGCTTCCCAAGTTCAGTCAAGGGGCTCTTACCTGCACCTGGATTTTACTTCTCACATGCTTTTTGCCGTTCTTAATCTCTCTCTCTCTCTCTCTCTCTCCAGTATCTGTTTGTCTAATGTAACCCTTGATAGGTTTGCTAAGAAAGATTAAGATGAAATCAAATGGCATTTTGTCTAAATCTAAACTGTTAGATTAAATTGCTGGTTTATTAACTGCAGGAAGTTTATTATGTACTATGGTAGTATTTTTAACTCTGGGCCCCTATTATGAAGATCAAATCAATTAAACATTGGTTATGTTTTTTTGCTTGTTTTCAAAGTAGAACACTAGTCTGCCAAATAAACTAGTCTATAGATATTTAGCCTAAAACAGAAAAACCAGGCTACTGGATGTAGAACCAAATGCGTTGATTCATTCTCGCTAATTATAATTTGAGTTTATATTCTATAGGATAGTATGTTATTTAATCAATATTTTTTGCCAAAAAAAAAAAGATATTATTTAATCAATGTTTATATTTCACAAACACAATTAATATTGATAAAAAGAAAAAATCAACAATTATTCTTACAAAACTCCTCTCCTCTACCACAAATGCCAACAATCATCTTGAAACACCCTGTCTTTTATCACTATGTTGCAGATCTGACCCGAAGAGGTTCTTATCAAGTTGATATTGTTGACATGTCGATTGAAATATGCCAGTTGACAGACCAACATGATTAAGTATAAAAGCACCTCTTGGAACACCTTCTGAGAAGCTACGTCACTTATGTTATTGTGTTGTTTTAAGTTGTTTAATTACTTTTGTACCTTTTTTTAAAAATTTTTCCTATGTCATTCACCATGAAAACCTACCTAAATTGAAACTTAAACATAGTCCGGTGCTATTAAGATTATATAATCTGAAAATATTTAGGCAGGTTCGGATTGTGTATATAATCTGAAAGCTCATTTAGGCAGGTTCGGATTGTGTATATAATCTGAAAGCTCTTAGACTAGTTGGAAGGTGGCGTTTCACCAAAGGTTTGGATTGTTTGTGGTGTGCTCAATGCATTTTTCATTCATTCTTCACTCCCCATCTTTTGGAACATGCCAATTGACAGGCCAACACAATCAAGTATAAAAGCACCTCTTGGAACACCTTCCGAGAAGATACGTCCCTTATGTTAGTGTTGTTTTAAGTTGTTTAATTACTTTTGTACCTTTTTTTAAATTTTTTCCTATGTCATTCACCATGAAAACCTACCAAAATTGAAACTTAAACATAGTCTGGTGCTATTAAGAATATACAATCCGAAAATATTCAGACAAGTTCGGATTGTGTATGTAATCTGAAAGCTCTCAGACTAGTTGGAAGGTGGCGTTTCACCAAAGGTTTGGACTCTTTGTGGTGTGTTCAATGCATTTTTCATTCATTCTTCACTTCCCATCTTTTCTTACTTTTTGTTAAACAATTTTCAGTTCAAATTGCTGTAAATAGGACTGTTCATAGAATCCACGTAATTGCTTTGCAATTTATGCAGGGATTCTACGACGATTAACAGAGACCTTTGACATCAAATACAACACAAAAAATACAGTTCGTAAGTTTTCGAATTTTAGAATAAAAACAAAATTAACAATCTAGTTTGGATTATATAATCCAAACCAAAAGTTTTTTTTAAATTTTTTATAAGAAGTGGAAAAAATAAAAGCCTAGCAATTATGCGTGAGATGATAACTCAAACCCACAATATAGGCATGAAAAAACTTTGTACTAATGAACTAAGTTGGCGTGGGCATTTCATCCCCGTTTTCTTTTTCTTTTGTTATTATTGTTTAATATGCTCTTCGAATATTTATTGTACTCATTGCTACACTTGTATCTCTTTTCTCTATTTCTCTATTTGCCATTCAAAAAATAGAAGCTAGAAGAAAAACTTAAAATATGCTCTTCACTTAATAATTTATTAACAAGTATTTTGTTGCAAGGTCTTTATTTTGAGTCAAAATTTGGAGGCTTAAAAAGGTTTTGGCTTGAGGCACAAAGCACACATGGGAAAAATATTACCCTTGCTGCCTTGTAATATGAATCTATAAATCCTTAGTTCATATGCGAGTATGTTAATTTCACACACTCTACGTGACGATTCCATTCAAATTTCCTGACATACACTACTTCTAATTGTCATGAATTTTCTTTAATTAGCTGAATGAAGTGATAGATATATTTAGAGTTTGGGTCTAAGATGCTCATTTCCCATGTTGAAATTTCACTCTTATCACTCAATCATCATAGATTTTTTCAATTTGGGTGATGAGTCAGTTCTGGTCATGTATGTAAGAGCATCCACAATTTCACCAATGAGAGGCCTTGCAGAAGCTTGTGTTTGCACACACATTGCCGCAATAGCAACTGCTTGTTTAAGCCCTCCCATTGGACAACGACCTTGAAGTAGAGGGTCAACCAATTTGATAAAGTTCTTACGGTTTTTAAGAACACTTTTGACCTGCACACAGATATATAAGACAGTGAGAAGTTCATTTAGTTCATTAGCTTGTGATTTAGCAGCTAGCACAAAACATGACCGAACACATATTTGAAATGATTTATTTTAGTTTATCCACTGTCATAATCACCTATAATAACATACTTTTTCCGGTCTCAATAATAAGCAACTTTTCATTTTTTTAGATTCATTGAATATATGACGTATGTGGTCTGATTTTAAAAAAACACTTTATACGAAAATAGTTTAAGGTGTTTATCAAACTGAGGAACTTACCCATTCAACGAGACTACGCTCTCCTTGTGGTCGTGTATTATCAAGAGCCCTGCGTCCTGAAATAAGTTCGAGCATGACCACTCCATAGCTATACACATCAGATTTTATAGTTAGTTGTCCGGTCATAAGATATTCAGGGGCACAATAACCATATGTTCCCACTACTTGTGTGGATACATGAGTCATATCACCAATTGGTCCAAGTTTTGCGAACCCAAAATCTGATAACTTGGCATGATAATTTTCACCGAGAAGGACGTTGGATGACTTTAAGTCTCTATATATCACAGGGGGATTTGCCTTATGCATATATTCCAACCCCTTTGCTATTCCCAATGCTATATTCATCCTCGTGTTCCAATCTAGTGGCTTCCTATGAGATTGAGGAGGAAGATCTGGAAGAAATTTCAAAAGTGATCAGAAGATTGAAATCATAGATGGGTAATGATTCTAATAAACAAAATTTTTACTTATTTTATTTTTCTTCTCCTAAAAAGAAGTCAAGTCGACCAATATTTTATAAAAAATAGTATAATAGACATAATAAACTTTTCAAATATTTGTTCAGAGTATCTTTCAAAAAAAATTCGTCGAGATTAGTTTTTCGACTAAAGTAGGATACTTTCAAGAATTTACCTATATTTTTTTTTTATTATTTAACATAGATTCTTCCATTTTATAAAAAAAACTTTTAAGCTAAATTATAATAATAATTATCAAATAGCTTTAACTTTATTTTTGTAAAACTCTTACTTTTAGCTTTAATTTTTAAATGCTTATAAGACCAAAATAAGTCCGACCAAAGGAAACCTCATGTAGCCTTCGCATCAACTTTTGAATCAAATCCGTTCAAATAATGATTAATTAATTTCGTAATAGATGATTAATAAAAGAATATATGTGGTGTCAAATCTCATCTTTTTTGTTTTTGTTTTGAAGAAACCACTAACATAACTTTATTAATCATGATTAACCATATTTTCTTTTCAGGTGTCAAATATTTATATATAAATTTGAACCATAATAATACAAGAAACAAAAAGTTTCTAAAAAAGGAAAGAGAGTGCAATCTGACCATGTAAATGTTCGTCCAAAGACCCCAATGGCATATACTCATAAACAAGTAGTCGTTGATTGCCATCAGCACAATAACCAACCAAGTTCACAAGATGTTTGTGATTTAAGAGGTTGAGCATTAGAACCTCCACCAAAAATTCTCTATCTCCTTGACCACCTTTATGGTTAAGCTGTTTCACAGCAACTGCCTGTTGTACAAACATCATTTTTCATTCACACATATTTAAAATGTACAATGTTAATGAAATAAAAAATTGACCACTACATATAGTTTGTGTTTGGATGAACTAGCATTTGCAAAAACCAAAATCTTTGTAACAGCTATCACAACTTACGTTTTTAGTGTTCTCAAGGTAACCTTTGTATACAGGCCCAAAGCCCCCTTCACCTATAAAACATTCCGGCGCAAAATTATTGGTTGCGGCTTTAAGCTCTTGTAAGGTAAATGTATGTGCACGCGGATTGGTTTCTGCCTCATCACGCGTCTTAGGACCTGAGACACTCTCCGATTCCGCCTTAGGACTCGAGGCACTCAGCAATTTTGATCTCTCTGCACAAATGATAAAATATTATGTAGAGAAGGCAATGTCAAGAGCTCATAAGGATAAAGGAGCAAAGTACTTCAAAAGAGCTAGTTTGAAAAACACGTTACCAATTATCTTAAAATAAAACAAACTAATGACAAGGGGAAAGGCTCTGATATTGAAAAATTACATGTTGCACAACATCAAAAGTAAAAAAATGCGACCCTGACAGTTTTTAATTTAAAAAAGAGTTTAATTTTGATACATTTATAAAAAAATATACTTTCAACAAATCACGTACAATCATATATGTGATTTTAGAAGTAATTATTATTAAAGTCAAACACTTTTAATTAATTATATGATTGTTATGATTTATTGGTAGTGTGAAAATATTTTACGCCGACAATTTAATGCTTTATATGAATTAAATCATTTAAAAGTATCAATTGTTCGGGATAGGTGCATAAATACTCTGTATAGAATGTTAGGTATTTTGATTCATTTGAACAAACTTAACATTTCAGTGGATAAGGCATTTTTCAATTACATTTTTAGGGATAGAAACCCATCTCTGTAAAAAAAATTATACAATTTCGATACTTAATTAGCCAAAACATTGAATATTTCTCTAAATGCAACTATATATATCCATCCTATCACATGTGCTTGCATGCATCTCACAATTGTTGTTATAAATGTAGCCAAATGCATCTTTTAATAAGAAATAAATTCAATAAAATGAAGCTAATAGATAAATTCCCTGCCCTATCAAATGATTTCACTAAACTAAGCAATGGAGGCACAATCTGAGATGCATAATACCAAATGAATCAAGAATTTCAATTTTTTTGAAGATAGAAGAAAATGTAGAAAGAAAGAAAGATACCTGAGGTAACCTTTCTGGAGTAAACATGAGATGTTTCTTTGTTGATAGGTACAAAACAATGAAAGCAACCCATATTATCAAATTCAATGATTACCTCTCAATCATTAATCATTATTGAGAAACCACCTCGTCGGAGAAGCAGATCAACCAATCTAAGAAAATTGATCAAATGTAAGTACGATAACAATAACAATATATATATATATATAGTAATGTAACGTTGTAAGACAAGATAAAGGAAAAAAATGTATTGTTTTTGTTTTTTGAAGGAAAAAATGTATTGTTATAAACAAATAATAACAAGAGAAGAAAAAGCATGCATATAACTACCTTATAGGAAAGAGTTTAAATTTGGAGTTTGAATATGTCAAAATACAAATTGGAGTTTGAAATCTTCTTGGGTTAGAAGGAAAATAAGGTTTTTGAGATTAATTATTTGGTTTGGTTAAAAAGAAAGAGATGAATCATTTGGTAATTGTTGTGCTAATTGGAACATAATTGTGTTGTGTTACATCATCATAACAACAAGATTGGAAAATGCCAACGTGTATCTTTGGGCATAAGTTAAATATAGAAATATCATGAAATTTATGCATTCAATATCCTAAAAAATTAAAAAGTTTATCTTTTTAATACTCCATCCGTCTCACAATATTAGTCGTTTAAGATTTGTGCATGATTATTAAGGAAATGATTAATTGTGTTGATTTCAATGGTAAAATCAATAACATTTACTAAAACACCCTTATTAAGTGTAGTTAGTGGAGTAGTTAAGTTGGATGAAATTCAATAAATAAGGGTATAATAGTAGAAAAAATAATAAATGTTGCATTGGTATTGTAAGGCGATAATTATTTTAAGAAAAAACAAAAATGTCAAAAGACAATAATTATTAGACGGAGGGAGTACACAATTTGTATTTTAATTCCATTTTTAACTGCTCAACATAATCCTTAAATATTTAATAACTTAAAGATTTTTTACACCGGTGAATCAATCAATTTTTTTTAGGGATGAATCAATCAAAATTGAACTCCAATAAAAATGATTTGGACTTAAAGAATATGTTCACTGTATAAATTATGAACAATAATTTTTATAATATTTTGATTAAAATTATTTTGATTTTGATTAAAATTATAGGTATACTAATATTCATATTGTAACAAACTATATTTATATCTTTTATTGACACCAACAACATAGAAAATAGACTTGGGGGCATAGCTAGCTATGTGTGAGGGTGTGCACCTATTCTTTTAAAGGAACACTTTAAGACATTAATTATAATTATGAGACCATTTTAAAACAAACAATTAAGTTAAGCGATCATGTCAGCAATTAAACTTATGAAATATAATATAAATTCTTATTTTTTGAACTACACCAACAATTAGAGCTGTTAAAACGGGCTACCCGGTCCACATCGGGCCAACCCATGACGGGTTCGGGCTTTAACGGGCCGGGCCAAAAAGGCCTGGAAGATAAACAAGCTCAAAAATATTTGTCTAAGCCCAGCCCTTTGCGGGATACAGACTTTCAGGCCAGCCCAATTACTTAAAGTTTTTAATTAAGAAATTACACTAAAAAATATCAATCGATATAAAAGAGGGAATAAGAAAAGGAAACCATTCTTGCATGAGAGGTGTCAACAGATTCATTGACACCAAATCACAACCATCCATTCAAATTTATCTAAAAATACATAGTTATTTATTTAACCCTTATTGTGATGTCTCTTTGATTGACTCCCATGATAAATGGGTGATTTTTTCTCTATTATATCTTTTGTTTCCGGAAAAATCAGTGGGTTTTTTTAATGTCAAAAACGTTCCTTTGCACATTGTAAATGCC
>Ga0228710_1002274_pt1 | contig 30129 bp, 12 predicted proteins | sample MedpolnodulmetaG_FD_177995 | JGI IMG/M metagenome (GOLD analysis project Ga0228710, IMG submission 177995) | Root nodule microbial communities from Medicago polymorpha collected in Santa Monica, California, United States - pink nodules | ecosystem: Host-associated > Plants > Roots > Nodule...
TATATATATATATATATATTGTGGTTCATATGCTAACCGCTAAGTAGGAAACTCTTTGGCTTGACCAAGTAAGCAACAAACCACCCCCAAGTAGGCAAGAAAACATATCACACTGTTGATTGTTCTCATGTTTTATCAATATTTTTGTTTTATAGTCCTCAACCCTGGCACCAAATAGAATCCATGTAATTCATGACATGTATATGTGACAAATAATGGATGTATTTTAGAAGGGAGACCCTAATATGAACCTCCTTTTTTAAGGACCACCTATGGTCCTTACCAAATGACTGGCAACATTGATTTTCTTTCTAATTTAAATTTTCATTTCATTGTACACTTTCTCTTCCCTGTAGCTAAAACAATCTTCCTCTTTTGACTCAATGATCTTTCCGTTAAAAACCAGATCAGGTTCAACAAATCTAAATTGAATTCAGTTCACTATGAATCCTTGTTACCTTTCCCATCCCGCAACCATCTCTTGTTACCTTTCCCATCGATTTATGACATTTTCTCTGCTAAACTTCCAAGGTCGACTCCTCTAATTAGAGAAAACACGATGAAGTCGTTAATTGTGTTCTGGTTAACGAACTCAGTTCTGGGTTTGGTAGAGTTGATTATTGTGAAAATGTTGATGGCGCGCATGAAGGAGTTATTGGTTGTGACACGGTGTCGGCGTTTGCGCTGATATTTCTCAGAAAACAAATTGAAGCACGTTGTTTCATTCAGAAGGCCTTGTTCAAGCACTACCATTTCAATGAAATCTTTATTCCAGATGGTTCTAGTTAGTCTTAAGCAGAATGAGGATTGTGAACTACTACCATTTTAGATGACGAAGTTGAATTGTTTAATTTGAAATTAAATTACTGTGTGAATGATGCAATTGATGTTGTTGTGGAAATAAAGAGAGATTCATTAATTGAATTGAATTGAATGATTCATTATCGTCCATTGCAAAGAGTAACCGATAAAAGAGAGATTGACATGGAAGAAGGAGGTGTACAGTGTAAAATGAAGAACAGAAATAGAAAAGTGATTTCTACCCACCATTGCCGGTAATCAAGCAAGGACCATGAGTGGACCATAAAAAAAGAGGTCCATATTAGGGGCTCCCATTTTAGAATACTTTAAGAGTGTATTAATACTTTGGAGTTTCATTTGTTATTTTCTGTCATTATTTAAGTGTACTTTTATACAGTTCCTTATTTTCTCTTGTGATTGTGGCAGGAAAGTTTGCAAAAATTGAGCTTAAGGATCAAAGCCAGGCTTTTGCTGGGTTAGCAGAAGCTCAGAAAAAGATGATGAATATGCCACTAATACTTCAGTGCTTCACACTTTGAACTGTACTTGGATATGTCCCTGTGTCAGCGAGTTTACTTGCAACAAATTCAGGCCCTGTCTTTACTGCCAAATGCATAACTCATGTACAAAGTTTGGATCATAATCTGTCTTATCAAAATCTGAAGAACAAAGTGGAACTAAAATCTGACATTGCAATATTCAAATTACGCATCACTGGGTATGAAAAGTTGAAAATTAGCAGTTCTTTCGAGTGCAAGAAGATGCTCCCACAGTTGGATGTACACTTAAGTGGAAAGGATGATTTCAAAGAGTTTAACTTTTTTAGAGACAAAAAAATGTTCATGGAAGAATGCCGATGGAAAATTTTACGGAGACTAAAAAGTGTAATTTTTTTCTTCTAAAAATTAAAAACGAAATTCTTGATTTTTATAGGAATATCAACTTTAAAAAGGGTTAATAATAACAAGGACATTTGATGTAAATTTTTGACATCAAATCCGACAACAAAGTAAATGGTTAGCGCGGTTCAGTTGATGGATAAAATATAACAAAGTCTTACATTTTTTTTATGAGAACAAAGTCTCACAAGTCATTAACCATTCATCGAACTAAATTATGGGTGATGAATCTCAACTATACTTTGAAGTGTAATTTATGAAATAATTGTTGTTAAATCCTCTAAATTTTAAAGATTTATCAATTATATTTGATTTATAGTGTAAAATATCTTACACTAATAGAGTTAGTATACATAGAAAGGGTTAACATAAAATTTCGAGACTATTATTATCAAAGGGTTAACATAAAAAAATAGTAAATTAGATTATTTTTCTCTAGATGAGAATATAAATTAGATTATTATAACATACTAATAATTAACATGCTCAATATTTTGTTAAAAAAACTAGTAGACAATTTTTTTTATTTTAAAAATTTGTTTAACATGGGCAGTATTACACTTCTTAAAACAACTAAAAATAATACATAGAAAAATCAATTTTTTGTCATGTCCTTGTTATATCTTTCATTTTCTTTTCTTTTCTCAAAGTTTCACTACAAGTCTCTAAAGTTGATACTATATAAAAGCAAAGTCCAGAATCAAAGAGGAGTAATAGATCCATCTACTACTCTCATTCACATTTTCTTCATCGTCACAATTCTTCTCACTCTCAACAATGGACAAATCAAGCGCGTTAGAGTATATCAATCAAATGTTCCCCAACGGTAATCTCAATTTCACCGTTTTCAATTTCAATTTCAATCTCAATCGCTAAGTGCTTTTAATTGATTTTTTTTGATTTCTCAAATTTGTTTCAGAAGCATCACTCTCTGGTGTTGAACCGCTAATGCAAAAAATCCAGAACGAGATTCGTACCGTTGATGCTGGAATTTTATCTGCTGTTCGTCAACAGGTATTCCATTTTTCGATCAATTTACACTGCATCATTGTTTCATGTTTTTTCGCGTTTTGATTATGCTTTTGTTTCTTTGATTTTAGAGTAATTCAGGCACTAAGGCTAAAGAAGATCTCGCTGCTGCGACTCGTGCTGTTGAGGTGAATTTATTTGTTATTGATTCAGAATTTGAACCTTTCTGTTAAGTTCTTCGTTAGGTTTTATATGCAATTTTTTAAGTTTTCTTGGTTTTGTGATGTAGGAACTTATGTATAAGATTAGAGAAATAAAAACTAAAGCTGTTCAGAGTGAAACAATGGTTCAAGAAATATGTCGGGATATTAAGAAATTGGACTTTGCAAAGAAGCATATAACTACGACAATTACTGCTCTTCATCGTCTTACAATGCTTGGTATGTCTTGTTTTATTTAGTAATAAACATTTGTGGTTATTTATTAAATGGTTCTTGAGCTTGCTAGTTTTATTGATTTGGAATTTGAACTTTATGGTAATTCAATAAATACGTTAATAACTTGAACATAGGTTTTTAGGAAAAAATGTAGATATTGTGTAATAACTGCCGTGCCAAGTAGAACAATAAGTAGGCTAGGAGAACTACCACTTGATGGTTTCAATTGTAATTGTATTTTTGTATTTGAAACTTCAACTCTGATGCAAATAGTTAAAATGTGTTAGTGCAATTTTAACCCATGTACAAATATAAAATGGTACACCTATTCTATATGTTCGTTTCAATATACTTGATAGTTTTAGGCAAATTCTATGGTGGACCACTTTGATAGGTGGTCAATAGTAGACCAGTACTTGAATATTGTTTAAAACTGCAATGATGGTCTACGTTGACCCTTGGAAGTAGAAGCTAACAGTCCTTCTCGTCCTCACAGTTGAGATAGTGACCTGCTCAGTGTTGATTTGACAAAAACAAGGGCAGACGAGTATGAGTGTCTCAAAACTCCACTCAAATTTGTTTGTTTCCCGCTATTTTTGTCAAACTAACACAGATCAAGTCATTGTCTCAATCGTGGGTATGCGGAGTACTATGAGTCTGACCTTTTGATTGAAAGTTGAAAGGGGCACCATCAGTTGATGTCATTGGTTTTTTTTGATTTCAAATGCCGGTCAGCCCTAGATGTTAGTTTGTAAGATGCATAGACATCTTTAAGTCTTTTATTTAAACTTCCTCAAGCAAAAAAAAAGTCTTTTATTTAAACCATCTTACCTATTATGTGGCAGTCTCTGCTGTTGAACAACTTCAAGTGATGGCTTCAAAACGTCAATACAAAGAGGCTGCTGCGCAGCTGGAGGTATCTATATATATAATATCATCGCAGTTTTTTCATTTATAACTGTGGCTTTTTAAATATTTATTTGCTGCATTGTGTTTGCCTTGCTATTGGGTTGTTGTTTTGTGTGTGTTTATCTTTGGGGGGATGATGTTAGAATTAGAAGCAAGTCTACTGTAGTTCTGAATGTGTGTAATGGAATGATACTTATGATTATCGTGTAAGTTAATAATGTATTTGTAGTTTAGGAGTTGGGGCTTGTGCGTAGGGTTTAATTATGGTTTATTTAAGATTACATAGTTTAGTTGGTTAGATCATAGCTTTTGAACATTAGCAGGAAACCTGGTGCTATGGAGCTCAATGTAGTGACCTTAGTGCGCATTTATAAAAGGTTGATTCCACAACTCAAACTTGTGGACTTCTAGACATACAGTAGCTACTCCAACTCTTGTGCCAAGGGTCCTGTTTGGATTTTGTGAGAATGTATTAGTATTGAAAGTTAGAATAAAGGGGAGTCAAAGTAATTAGGATTAGTTAAGGTATGTAATTAGTTAGAGGAGACTCAATTAGATAAATAGGGGAGATACTAAAAAAGGCCAAAATTGAGCCTATGTTCAAGTATTAGATTTTTATATTGAGCCTAACTCATCTACAAAACCGGCTTGTAAGGTGAGGGGTGTAACTCTTTATAAACTCTTTTAAGGCTTCATCTCTTTTCAAATTGGGTTTTTCCCATTATCAGGTATCGTGTTTGGAGAGAGAAAAAACTTTGTGAAGGTTAAATGTTAGACTCATGAAGGATAATTCTTTCTCCTTATTTCCATTCAGTTGCGTTTAATCCATAAAAATAATCTGATCTTTTACTTTCAAAGGTTCCTATCAGGATTGTTATGAACCCAAAGAAATTGAAATGAAAGAATGATAGAAAGATCAAGAGAGTAGAAAGAATGTCTAAATGAAAACTGAAAAGAAAATGGAGAATAGAATTCATCCCAAGAGTTTCTCCTTTCATATACAACTATGGAATGCACTGAATTCCTCCCTTTTCCTCCCTAACTACACTTTCCTAACTATTTAACCACCTAGCTTCTCTAACTGACATGGAGGGATGGCGAAAGGCTGTTGGTTGTTTTATTGTGTTGATATGTTTTTACTTTTTGGTAAAACGAAACATCTTTATACTTAATATCTGCCTTTTCTTATAGAAACACAGTTCCTGTTGATTCTTTGCTTTTGGATGTCTGCCTCATTTTTTCTTTCAGCTTTTGGATAGGTTACTGACATAGCTTGGTTATTGTCGCTGAATAAATTATTATATACTACGGAGATCTCCTTCAGTTATACTTGCTCCTTAGTAAATAATAATCTTTTATGAATTCCTTAGTTTTCTTCTTTCTCAGGGAGAAAGTAGGCCTCTCGTTTTTAATAAACTAATCTATAAAACTAAATATTTTGTTATTTTTGTTTTTGCCTTATTTTTATTTATTATTTATACAGTAATTTGTATTTCAGGCAGTGAACCAGCTATGTAGCCACTTTGAGGCCTATAGGGATATTCCAAAGATCATAGAACTGAGAGAGAAGTTTAAAAATATCAAGCAAATACTCAAGTCACATGTGTTCTCTGATTTTTCTAGGTACATTGTTTCTATTTCTATCCACGTCTGTGAAAATCTCCATGGGCACTGTAATGTCAATTAGATACACAATGTCCGTTTCGACTGCTTATCTACATTTTCTTTATTTTTTCGTTTATGACTTGTAGTTAACCTCACTAATTAAGAAAATTGTTTGGTTGTTAAGAGTTTATATTTAACTTTTTTTTAGTGGTAAATGTTAGTAGTTAGATTAATATTTACTCCTTTGTCTGGGTTTGAACCCAGGACCTCCAACTCCCTATCCCTTAGCTCAAACCAGTTGAGCTACCCAACCCCCCCGAGGTTATATGTAAGTGGGTCTCAATTTCCTGTTTTTGTCTCAGCTTAGGTACTGGAAAGGAGACAGAAGAAACCAATTTGCTACAGCAGTTGTCTGATGCCTGCCTGGTTGTTGATGCATTGGAGCCTTCAGTAAAGGAAGAGTTAGTGAATAATTTTTGCAATCGAGAGCTTACTTCGTATGAGCAAATTTTTGAAGGAGCTGGTATGTTTAATTTATCTCTATTGTTTATTTTGTATTACTTTAGTCACAGCATTCTTGTCAAATGACTGCAAATTTGACTTTTTTTTATCCATCTGATAGAACTAGCAAAGTTGGATAAAACTGAAAGAAGATATGCATGGATTAAACGCCGAATGCGATCAAATGAAGAAATTTGGAAAATATTTCCATCTTCGTGGCATGTATCTTATCGTCTGTGTATCCTATTTTGCAAGAAAACTAGGTATGCTATTTATTTATTTGTAAAAACCTGTTTAACATGATTTATGCGGTGATGGGTTTTTCATGCCTTACATGCATTATGAGAAGGCATGGCCATAGTGAAACATGATTACTTCTAGTTTGTTGTAAAATATCATTTTAATTTCTTGAATGAATTTTTTGTTGTTGCTGTTGCTTGGAAAGTTATCAAGATGTTGATTTCCCTCTCCGACTTTTTTTGATTAATTTTTCCCTATCTGTATGATATTGAATTTCCCACGTCAAATTTAATCAACTCTCAAAATTTTGAGATGTTTTTGCTGTATACTTATATATATGCTTTTACAGAAAGTGATGGATTTAAGAATTTTGCAGAACATGTACCGAACTTAGTTTAGGGTTATTCTGTACAAAAATATTATTGTGCTTATGTAACTTTTCTCTGCAGGAAACAACTTGAGGACATTCTTTCTAATTTAAAGGAAAAGCCAGATGTTGGGACCTTGTTGTTGGTAAGCCATCAAAGGATGAAATACTGGCTTTGCTGTTACAATAATTGTTTCACATGTTACAGTTGAGAAGCTGATTTGGGTTGAGCTGAAAACACTTAGATTTTATGTCTTATTTCAAGTGTTTCATATGTTAACTAGTTTGTACACCCGTGCGATGCACGGGTAATATAGTTTACTATTCTAAATTTTTAATAGAAGATAGTAGATTACATTTAGAACATGAAAATGATCACAAAATATTAAAAATTTATTAATAAAAATATTTCAGATAGTTAATCTTTACATTTATAAAACCACTTCGCTTAAGGTTCAATTAACTCAAGATAATGTAAGAAAAAAAGAAAGTAATAGTGATTCAACAATGTAAATAGGAATATAATTTTTGTACTACATTGCTTAAGGTTTCAAAGGCAAAACATGGATAAAAAGTTGCTCTTGATGATGTTATCTAATGGTTGCATATATAAAATATTGGTCAAGAGTATGGTGTATTTCACTATAAAAGTTGGTCTAAACTATGAATGGTAGAAATTAAGAAAAGAGTTGGAAACAAAAAACACTAATAATGACAATAGAGAAATTGTTCATCCTTCTTCGCATTGCAATAACAATAGAGAAAAGCTTTGTAAAAAAAGATTTCACCTATTGGGCAAAAAAAGAAGATATCATTTATGAAAAGTGTAGTAGAAAATTGCTACCCTCTAAACATTGACATGGAGATAGAATTACCTGTAATGCACAAATTAAAAAAATGAATAATTTGAAGAAGACTCTCCTGAAAGAGGATGAATAATTTGAAAATTAAATATGACCCTTAATTTTAAACTAAAATTGATTGAATAGAGAGTAAATGAATGTACAGGAAATGGAGAAAGAGAAGAGTCTAGAAGAAGAAAAAAATTAAATGAGTTGCAATTGGAATTGGAGAATTAATGATAATTATTGGAGGAGTGTTTTTAGGTGGTTGACTATTTTTTGAGGTTGCTTAAAATCATGAAACTCCTTAATTGCATAAGTCTGGGCGGGCATAAGAAGGATTAGGAGGGAAAATCTTGTGGCTAAATTATCTTCCCTTAATATATTAAGGATTTGTTGCAGGCTTTACAACGAACTTTAGAGTTTGAGGATGAGTTGGCTGAGAAATTCGGGGGAGGCACTCAAAACAGAGAGATTGGAAATGAGATTGAAGAAATAGGAAGAAGTGCTAATTCTAGCAGTAATGCTTCAGATATCCGGAAGAAGTATGAAAAAAAGCTTGCTGCACATCAAGGAAGTGAGAGTGAAGTATGTACATGGATAATTGCAGTTGACAATACTAATTCATACAGACTTTTGAATATTGCAATTAACAAATGATCATAATGTTTTCATTTTACATCCATAGGAAAAGAATGGAAGCAAAGATTTGGCAGTTCCTGGAGCTGGGGTATGGTTTTATATGGCTATTTCCTAATATATATAATTGAACTTATAGGTCATGTGCATCTATTTATGTTTGTGGTCTCTGTTGTCTTATCATAATGATATAGATGCTTTTGGGAATAATCTTTTTGGTTTGTCTTCCTGTGGTTTTTCTTGCATTTCTTGGTCACTGTTATCTGGTGCTGCTCTTTCTTTGATAATTCCAAGTTTGCCACACGAGTTTTGTTTGTACAGAAAAACTGAAAATGTGCTACATTAGGATATTACTTAATGTTTAATTTTTCAAATCACGCGTTGTGGTTATATTCTCATATTTTACTTCTCAATTAAAACCCTGAAAATTTCTGGACTAATATAGTTTCGTGATTTCACAATTTATGTTCCTTTGATCCTGAGTTTCAGCTTATGTGTCAAGTCTTGTCAAATAGCTGTCTCTCAGTTAGTTTACTAATTATTTCATATTTTTCATAATGGAAAAGCGGGAAGTTAAAAATATGCAAGTATTAATTTCTTGATGAAAAATTAGTCATGTGCGATTGATGTATAAAAAAATCACTGGTCTCTTGGTATTTTCTCTACTGTTGGATGTAAGTGTAACAATGACTTTCTTAGAGCTGTTTTCATTTCATTGCTGTTGATCTGTTTCATTAAGATTGACCTGGTAAACATTTGGGTGTTTGTACAGTTCAACTTTCGTGGAATTGTTTCATCTTGCTTTGAACCCCATTTAACAGTATATGTAGAATTGGAAGAGAAAACACTAATGGATAGTCTGGAGAAACTTGTCCAGGTAATTTGTTTCTTACCATTAAGATAGATACTTGCTCTGTGATTGTCTTCTGGATTTTTTCATTGATTAAAAGTTTCATTCACTACAGGAGGAGACATGGGATATTGAGGAGGGAGGTCAGAGTAGTGTTTTATCCAGTAGCATGCAGGTGAGTCATAGATCTTGTTACAGATTATATGTTACAAGGCAGTTTATATTGTTACTGTCTTATGAGACCTTGATAATTCTTATTCGTGTTAAATGATTAACTGTTGCAAAATGGTAATATGGTTAGATAGCTTAAATCTTTTCCCTTCATTTTGATGATCAGTTTTGGTTTGCTTTATGTTAACTTGGTTGTCTTTTGTCGTGCTACATAGTTGTTCCTAATAATCAAGAGAAGCTTGAAGAGATGCAGTGCTTTGACGAAGAGCCAGACACTATTTAATTTGTTTAAGGTAAACTCTTCAACTATAGAGTTTAATATTTCTATCGAGAAATACATAAACTTTCCAACTTGATTTTTCGCTTTTTTCGTTTTCATTTTTTGGTGGTTATTTTGAACGGTGGCCAAATCCGTGGATGATTGCTCTTAATGTCTCTTAGAATTCCACATTCATATTTCTTGCTCTTACGGCTATCATTTTCTTTCCTTCGAAAAAAGAAAAAAAACTAGAAAAACATAATCCTTTCTGAAATCCAGTTGAAGGGTTCCATAATATGTGGTTCTGCTGAGTTAACTTATGACTAAAACTTGAACTCCGTAAAAAATAGGAGGCCTCTGATTTGATTCACGAGATTTTTAGAAATAAGGATATTCTATCAAATTTTTTATTAAATAATATTTATAACTTAGTTTCTGCTTCCTTGATTGAATTAATATTTTAGAATTGTTTGTTAATTGTGAATCACAACAGTAGGCATTTTTTTATAGGTCTCGTAATATCATTAGACACTACATTGTTGCTAACTATTACTTCCCATGAAACAAAGAAAAGAGAATTCTCAGGTCTGTGGAGGATAGTTCATGACTGATTTTAGATCGAGCTGCATGTTCATCATGCGATAATGTCTTTTATAATTTTGCAACGAAGTCAAATAATTGTTCTACCTTTCTTAAATAGTCGTCTGATGTAGCTTAATGTATTAAGTGTAGTTGTATGTGGCAGAAGATTTACAAGAAGACTCTGTGTTCTGTAAATGTATGATTCTCTGGTAGTAGGTTGTTAAGGAGTTAAAAAGAGTACTATTCAACTTCTAGGTCACAAAAGGAAATGAACTCTTATTGCAATTCACAATGCATATACTTGAACATTATGGTCTCCAGCTTCATGCATTTTATGACTCCATTCCATTTCAATCTTAGGTTTTCCAAAAAATTCTTAAAGCATATGCTACAAAACTCTTTGCAAGACTTCCAAAGGGTGGCACGGGAATTGTTGCAGCGGCTACAGGCATGGACGGGCAGATAAAGGTATCTTGAAAGGAATTGATTTTAATTAAGTGTGATAGGTTATGCACTCATGTTATCAAATAACTTTCTTTTCTCAACCAATATTAATCTTTGGATATGTTGAACAGACATCTGACAGGGATGAACGAGTGATTTGTTACATTGTCAATTCGGCTGAATATTGCCATAAAACGGTTAGTTTCTTTTACATTCTTCGTCCAGTAGATAATGAGAAAATAACAGTTTTGCTAAATACTAACTTAGTGTTGTACTTGACAGGCTGGTGAATTGGCTGAAAGTGTTTCTAAAATAATTGATCATCAATTTGCAGATGGGGTGGACATGTCAGAAGTTCAGGTAATTGTGTCTTGTTAAATAATTTGTTTGATTATGGATCTCATTCTAACAGCGCTATGCAATTATGCAGGATGAATTTTCAGCCGTTATAACAAAATCATTGGTAACCTTAGTGCATGGCCTGGAAACCAAATTTGATATTGAAATGGCAGCAATGACACGTGTCCCTTGGGGTACCCTTGAAAGCGTTGGTGATCAATCGGAGTAAGTTTAATTCCTTCATAAATTTTTAATGGTTCTTACTCCTGACGAAGTTCCTTAGTTTAATTGTAATGTTTTCTTTGCAGGTATGTTAATGCCATAAATTTGATTCTAACCACTAGCATTCCTACACTTGGAAGTCTTCTTTCACCTGTCTACTTTCAATTCTTTTTGGACAAGGTGATTATCAATACTTTTAACAATTTACAAAACTGTACAAATTTATATACAAGAGAGAATCTCTCACAATAAGAAATGTAGAAAACCACCCAAACTGTCTAAGGAAACCTTATCAAAGGTAATAGAGGAATAATAATCTTAGTATGATTATATTCAACACTTTCCCTCAAATTGAAGCATATCTATCATATGCATCTAGCTTGAAACATATATAATCAAGTCAAGGGTCCCTGTAGAGGTTTTATGAAGATATTGGCTAACTAATTATTAGAACTCACTGGAGAAGTTTTAGTGATGTCCGAAAGGATCTTCTGTGAGATAATGTGACAATTAACTTCTCTGTGTTTAGTCCTCTCATGAAAAGATGGGGTTTGAATAAAGATGCAATGGTTTGATAAATAACTAAAAAAGTTATAAATCGGAATGATAAGACTACAAGACTATTATTTCATATTCATCTTTAACAATTTTTGTGGCATGAGTTTTTTTTGCTTATTCTGCGAGTGTCTGTAAATTTGTATATATCACTATTAATGTATTGGTGATTTTCAGGCTTCTGATTCAAGTCTAGTGAATTTTCTTTATGCTGGGTTTTTCCATCATTTTTTGTTTATGAATGCTATCTGAATTTATCTCCTAGTAATTATCAATGTAATCATCCCTAATAATTCATATGGTATGCTGTCAGTTGTCTTTAAATTTTCTCTCTCATGAACTGCAGCTTGCATCTTCTCTGGGCCCACGCTTTTACTCTAACATTTTCAAATGCAAGCAAATATCAGAAACTGGAGCTCAACAGGTACTGACTGCTTTTTCTTTTAATTCGTTTCAGTTACATAAAAAATAAAGTCAAGTCATAGCTTTGACAGTTTTATACTGGCAAGGTGGTTTTTTCTTATGGAAGAAATTTTATTACAGAGGATAATTGAGATATCCTCTAAAATTCAAAAGAAAATAACTTTAAAAAAGGAAAAAGAATGAAAAAGAATACCTGAGGGTGTGAGGCTGACTGGCTGTTTTGATACCCTAATCATCTCCCTATCAAAGAGCCTTTGAAAATGTCCGACTTAGAAGATGGTTATCTTGAACAATGTCTATCATCAGGCTTCTCTCTTGAATGTTTGTGAAAGGATTGGCAATTGTGGTTTCTCCTAATCTTAAATTGACGGAGAGGAACCAAGAAACCTTGAAGTTTGTGGAAGGCTTGACAACTGAAGTGACCCGCGTAACAAACCAAGCGGATATCTCTTGAAAAGATACTTCTTCAGTTGTAGTTTCTCCTAATTTTAAATTGACGGGGAGGAACTAAGAAACCTTGAAGTTTGTGGAAGGCTTGGCAAATGAAGAAATGACCAGCGTAGCAAACCTAGCAAACATCTCTTGACAAGATACTTTCTCTCATAAATTATAGAATGCTCATCTATGGCGGAATGCTCCATGGACTCTAGTATTAAAAACTCTGAATAAGGGAAATATCAGTTATCTATGCACATGTTTTAAATACAATAGCAAATAAATGACATTTGTAACCCAAAGATAATAAAATTCCTGAAGAAATAAAAATTGTAGATAAATCCTAATCAGATACACAACCTTAATAAATATATGTTTCCTTAAATTAGATATCTTATCAAGAATAAAATTCTTAAAAATAAGGGAAGATATCAATGTCAAAAATAATATAATAATTATTATCTTTTTGGTATCTCCACTGCAATGATATATTTGACATTGTAATTTGTAACAAGTGTCCTTTGCTTATTGTAAAGAAAATGTAATCGTATTTACTATATTTTTCACTTTAAATTGTTTTCCTACTGTGTTTGAGACTGATTCACTTTGTGTTTTTAGTTAGACTGTATTTTTAACATCTTGCTGAAACATTTTCCCATTTATTTTGTTTTAATAATAATAACTTTGTTTTCTGAGGAACTCCTTGGATCTCTGTTTATGATGTTCATAAAATAGTAAAATGATTTCTGCAGATGCTATTGGATACGCAAGCTGTTAAGTCAATGCTTCTTGAAATTCCTTCCCTTGGTAGACAGGTAATCTAGCATTGTAAAAATGCTAATTCGCAATCGTAGTTACTACTGCATATCTTAAATACAACTTGAGAATGCCAATGTCATTGGTGCTAGAGTTATCACCATCACATCAAACTTGTGTTGCTCTGTTCTCTCTCTTCTAGTTTGTATCTTTTAAAGGAAGTATTTAAATATTTTCCAACTGTAGTTTTCAGATGGACTATATTTATTGTTAATAAAATTCTATAGAAAAAATACACACTTATCTAGACTAAAAATTGATGTTTTAAATTATGATCAACCAAGCTGAACCAGAAATGAAACAAGTTTCAGCTTTTGCAGATTGTCCATTCCAAGTTATATTGAACACTGTCCATATTAAAATAATCTACTTTCCAAGTGGCATTGATGCACAGATATCAATAAGTATAAATGATTGCTACAATTTCCATTTAGTTCATGATGACAGAAGGTAGAGTAGTGAGAGAAAAAGTTGTTGCCTTGTACCCCAAGTTACATGTAAACTGATAAAGCAACAATAATGAACTATCTGGATTAACCAATTATTCTATCTTGCTTATATATTGTACTTGGACTAAAAGAACCCCTCTTGGCTATCTGGAATTCTTAGAAACTCGGCCTTGTCAAATAAATATTGATAATGACATACTTGGCATTTCTAATTGTAGTTTTTCTTGTATTTGGCACTAGTTTATCCCATTACACTGACTGCTTGTTCTATGCGACAGACATCAAGTGCTACAAGTTATTCCAAGTTTGTAAGCCGTGAGATGAGCAAAGCTGAGGCCCTTTTGAAGGTTTGCCATACATTTATTAATGAAAATCTTATTTTAAAATAATTTAGTATGTTCGGATTAGTTAGATTATTTTTGTGGTCTGAACATCTTGCAGTTAATATCTTAGCTTAGGAGTTTTTGGGAAAACAATTGTCCCAAAAAATTAAGCTTAACCAAACATGTGTGTAATTATTTCTGATACAAAGTTTTTGTGAATGACCACTGTTAGGTTATACTTTCTCCAGTTGATTCTGTAGCTGATACTTACCGTGCACTGCTACCTGAGGGTACACCCATGGAATTTCAGAGGATATTGGAGCTTAAGGTTATAATTACCTATTTCTTACCAGTTCTCTATCAAATTCTCTGTTATGTGGATTACTTGTCGTTGCATTATTTTTTGTTCTGCTGGACCTCTGGTATTTAAAGTAAAATCTGCCAGGGCTCTTTTATTGAACATAGGATAAGATTTTATGGATAGGTCAAAAGCACTTGGGACACCTTAAGAAAGCAGTGATATTGGGCCCGTTTGTTTTGGATTTTTTAAGAAAAAAATCTATTTTTTTAATAAAAAAATCTATTTTATCATTTTTAAGTGTTTGTTTAGGATTTTTAGAAAAATCATTTTATCAAAAAAATTTATTTTGACTCTAAAATGAAAAGCTATTAGGATTAGCTTTTCTCAAAATCTATTTTTTTTCAAACATAATAAGACATGAACTAGTTAAAACTCATTTTTTTTAAATGGGTTTTTTTGGATAGTAAACAAACACAAATAGCTTCAGATTTTTTCAAAATCTCTAAAAAAAAAATCTCTAGATTCTTTTAACACAAAATCTATTTTTTTTTAAAGCTGAAACTAACGCACCCATTATTCTGCAAACTTGAGGAGCATAGCACAAAAGCACTTTCAAAATCCTCTTTGTAAAAATTAGTAAATTCTTAACAAATTCAAGCATGTCACTAATTCTGTTGATGGGCCACTAGTTCATTAGCACATTATTACATCTATATAATTATTAATTAAAATGTTTGAAGAAATATTCAATCCAACAAAAGATAAATAAAATAATTGAACACAAAAAAGAACTTCAAAAAGATATAAATGAGTAAAGATCCTTCAATTGTTTATATTTTGTTTATGGTTGATATTTTAATCAATGTTGTCAAAATTGCGTGTTAAAACGTTAAAACGTAAAATCACCCTATTTTGTGTTTCTAGTTGTGAATTTCGTGTTAAATCGGTGGTGAAATCCGTATTTGGGTGAAATTGGAATTGAAACTGATTTTACGAGTTAACTCTGTAAAATTGGTTAACTTTTAACAACTTTAGTAGCTTATAAAATTCTTTTTATTGGATAGTTTTTAGGATTTTTTATGATTTAGTTGGATAATTTATGTATTTTGATACACAGACGTTTTATTATGGTGATTTGGTATATTTTGACTTTATAATTAAATTAATGTTTTGAATTATTGATGTATTTATAGCATTATATTAGTATATATATGTCATGTATGTGATTTTTATTTATGATTTGGTGGTATTATTTATGGATTTCGATACAAATCTATGAGCATGACGTTTTATTGTGGTGATTTGGTATATTTCGGCTTTTATAATTAAGTTATTATTTTGAATTATTGGATTTATAGTATTATATTAGTATATATGTCTTGTATATAATACTTTTAATATTATTTTAAGTTTAAGTAGTTTATGAGTCGATTTCACCTAGGAAAAACGAGTTGAGGTAAAAACTCGAGCCTGACTATCTTGATTATAATGCTAGTATGTTTTTTCATATTCAAAAGCAATTGAGTGCATGATCTGTAACTTATGCACCTATGCTTCATGTTGGCATGACCTATTCCTTGTGTTTTCAGGGACTTAAAAAAGCTGATCAACAAGGCATACTCGACGATTTCAACAAACATGGTCCTGGAATTAAGCAAACTCAGATTACACCTGCAATTGCACCAGCTCCTCCGGTAGCTCCTGTAGTACCTAGTCCCACTGCTGTTGGACTCGTAGCTTCACGGGAGGATGTTCTAACTAGGGCTGCTGCACTTGGACGAGGAGCTGCCACCACAGGGTTCAAGCGGTTCCTAGCACTAACCGAAGCTGCCAAAGACAGGAAGGACGGGCCTTTCCGGAAGCTCTTTAACCCCTAATGTAGAGAGTAATACAGTCCTTTTTTTTGTCAGAGCCCAGAAGCTTGTAAATTTTTTCTTTTCCTTTTTGTTGATTTAGTTGTTTGTTTCTTTTCGCTTTTCTTCTCCTTGATTCTTTATGTAAGGTCGATATCATGCTTATCTGTAATTTACACAATCGAATTGAAGCTGATTTTGCAAATAAAAGTATTTACAAATTTAAATAATTCTTTCTTGAGTTTGGTCCCTTAAATTAAGTTTGGTCCCTTAACAACAAAAGAAGTGTCACATTAAGCCTTTAATTTTAGGGTTAAATAAGTTTTCGTCCTTAAATATATAACAAATTGTATTTTAGTCCTTAAAAATATAACGAATTTTATTTTAGTCCATAAAAAGTAAAATGTGATGTTTTCATCCTCCTAAAATTTCTCTGTTTTTGGTCCCTAATGCCCATTTTATGTTCATATTAATAAGGTTAAGCACATTTTATGTTTAAGATGTTCAAGAAATAATATACATGACATGCTAAAATTATGTCCATTAGGGACCAAAAATAAAAAGGAAATGGACATTTTTTGAAGGATGAAAATATCCTGTTTTACGTTTTATTGACTAAAATTAAAATTTGATATATTTTTAGTAACAAAAAACTTATTTAACCCTTCATTCATCCGTTCAGTTCGTAAGAGAATTTGTGCATAGCTGATTATGAATTGGTGATTCAACAACAAAAGGCACCTTGAGAATTAAAAAGGACCCATTTTGTTATTACTATTTGAAACATGAGAAAGAGAGGAGGACGGAGGAACATAACGAAAGAGGAAGGTGATGAAGCAGTGGCGATGATTCCTTTTGTGCGAGATACATAACCTTGCATCAAGATATTCATCATCTGTTCATTCACAACCCATAACCAATCCAGAGGGTCACCAAATCATGAGTGCAAAGCTGCAATAGATCCTCAACCTCTAAAAAACACCCCTTTTTATCACAACTCTTCAGATTCTACAAGAAGCTCAATTCAACAGAGGGAGCCACCGTAATTCCTTAGGACTTGCAAGAATAAGCACTACTAGTAACACCCGCGACAACGAAAACAAGTCTCCAAGCATAGATTTTGGCACCTTGAATTTGTTTATGAATAGTAACTATAACAGTCCAAAAACAAGTCTTAGAAACATTAGTAAAGTTGAATTATGTGTCATGTTATGTGAATAATGGCGTAACGGGAATATAGTGAGAAATATGGAAGTCACATGTTGGACATTGTTATTGCAATGTTTAAGAACCATGTATATTTTGTGTCGAATGAACGTGAGTTCTAATGAACCGTGTAACAGAACCAAATGTCTTAAGTCAACACAACTATAACTAACTTTTTTAGTTATAGTCCCTTAAAAATAGCTTCATAAGGGCTATTGTTAAGTCAAGATTTATTCTCTATTCAATATAGAAAGATACAATTTAAGTTTCTCTAATTCATGAAGATGAATTCATCATCTTTGTTTTTCTAATATGGTATCATGCGCCTGTGATCCATACCCATGGCTTCTGCAACTAAGTCTGATCAGACATATGGAAATAAAGATCGTTCTTCCTCCAAGAACATCTTCAAAACTTTTGCATGTCGCATTACATTACGATCAAACTCGACGGGAATGACTTTCTCTCATGGAAGCAACAAGTCGAAGGAATCATCCACACTCACAAACCACAAGCTCCATCATCATGTGAGTCCTGCAATTTCTACTCACTAATTGTTGCTAATCGAATATCAAATACAGAGAATCCGACATATCTTGCTTGGGAGTTAGATGATTCTCTTCTTTTCACATGGCTTCCTACCATGCAATTGGATTTCGTTCTTCCAAGAGTTACTCAATGCGTTCAAGCTCTTCAAGTTTGGAGAGCAATCAATGTCTTCTACAAAACTTAGATCGACGTTAAATCGCGTCAACTGCATACAGAGTTGAATCCTGGTAATGTGGCTTTCCTATTGTACTGCCTTCCAAAACATGGAATCAAAAAAATATCATAAATTTATGCAATCATGTCACAAGTAAAGGGTTAATCAAAACACTTCTAATACAACAAGTCACCCAAGATAGAGCCCCGAATTTTGGTCCAGTATTTGACGCCTCAAAGTCTTTCCGAAGGTTAACATCTTATTTCGCGAATTTATTGTGGTTGTTTTCCAACACACACGGGTTTACCTTCACAATAAAGGAATCCATTATCCATCTAATTATGTTGTTTGTAATGCTAATTATGAAAATAACATTCACATTATGTTTTTATGCCCAATGTATGTCCGAATTTGGCGTACTAGCAGGTTGTGGAACCATATTGGAGCCACAGTGCACATAACCGAAATTGCAGCTGCTACTATTTTTCACTTACTGTAGCAACAAACTACTCTTTTGGCTACACTTTTAAAGAAAAAGGAGGATGAAGGTGAATGGGTGAAAAGATTAGCTACAATTTTAAAAATTAAATACCACCATAAAGATTGATCCAAGGGTTATGATTTAACCCTCCCATCTCTCACAATAAAAGTCACTATCAGCTGATACATCCCCAATATATATATTATTTGCTTGTTTTTGTTCCATAATATTATATGAACTAATCTAATTTTGTGAAAGTGATGAGAATCGAATCGAAGAGTGTTGTCGTTCTGTAAGAGAAAGAGAAACGGGTTATGAACTAATCTAATTTTAATTTCAATTTAAATTAAATTTGGAAAGCTTTAAGGGAATTTATATAGAAAAACATCCAACTAATTTTTTACGGTAAAAAACACCTAACGAAAATTGATAGTTATTATGGCACTTTTATACTTCTAGTATAAATAACACTTATAAAAAAAATAACACTTTTCATCCAAATAAATAACTATAGCTAGATTCAAATAAATAGAGTATTGTTTTTCCCAACCAAAAGAGAAGAGTCATGGATTACAAAATACAACTTAAATAAAAAACCACTTATGCTGTTCCCCAATTTCGATCATGGGTCCAATGAAAAAGTAAATTTGTCTTAGGCTAATTGAGTTGCACGCGAACATACCAAATTGTAACTCACTATTTAGGTATATGTCTTTTAATAATCGTATCCCCTTTGGAGGCCTAGAGCACATGATAGGAATGCCTTATGCTTGGTTGGGTAAATCCTTCTAACTTTGTCATGACCCAATATTCTAATCATAACTGGTGCACGGACAACTAATACATTCTAGTTCGACAAGTCTAATGATCAAACTTGACAAACAATAAATAAGCAAATTCCAAAGTAACTTTCAGTTCACAATATTCACTGAAATTTTGACAGAATATCCTCTGTAATCTCAACGTTTCCAAAATAAGAGTCTTGTTTATAAACCTGTATCATCAGCCAGAATCTCATAATGACATCTAGATTTTGTACAACTAAATAAAACATTCCTAGACTCCCAATTAGTTGCATATACACCAGCTCAGCATATACATAAAAGCCGTCCATCAAGGAGGCCTATCAAAAGAGCGACATTGTTGTCGAGTATGCTAAACTGTTGAAACCTAAAAAGAAATACACAAAACATGAGAACTTGGTTATGTAAACTGCCATTAAAGCCAAGGTAGGGAAGTTAATTTGTCATATAAAGAAACTACTTACTTGCACTTGAGAATCTCTTGATACCAACTCAGAAACATCAATAGGCGCCTTTTTATACCTCACTAACCCATCGGTAAAAGTATCACCTGATTAAACAATGAACACGGGAAAACAGACCGTCAAATTAACAGACCGTATGAGATTGCATTTTTACGGCCGTTTTGGCTTCATTTCTTCTTTTTAGGTTTATCATATGCAATTTTCAGTATTTTCAAGGCCTCAAATGAAATTTACTCTTCAATAGAAAATATAACAACCACATTTTCAAACAACTAAGACCACCAAAAGATTCAAGAACAACTCAATCTTACAAAAAAAAGAGCAATGTAGAATTCAGGAAATGTGACATATGGTTTGACAGAAGAGAAAAGTCGGACCTGGTGCACTAGTGACATCATGTACAGCGACTATTTCCCCAGCATGAGCCTCTTGAAACGCCTGTCAATTTGGGAGAAGAATCCCGATTAGAATTTAAAAAGATATACTGCAGAACAATTATATGAAAGTTCTCCAACAACATTCAGTATAATGAGAACATCCACAAATCATGGTGAAAATCTAAAAACTAACCCCCACCTCATCATTACGCACCCAAACCAAATTAGGAACCTGCATTTGCAGAGAAGAAAGGCTTCAGCCAAAAAATCACTAGTCTCAAAATGCAATAAAAGAAGGCAGAGACAAGAAAATGATCTTATTTAGTGCACACAACTGCCTATTGTTTTCAATCATGTTTCATGCCTTTCTAAACTAGTAAAAGCTAAAATTAGAATTTACAGAGATATGGCAGAACAATTATACAAAAGTTCTCCAAAGACATTCAGTTTAATGGGAAGATCCATAAATCATGGTGAAAATCTAAACACTAACCCCCAAAGCATCCTTCCGCAGCTCACTAGAATAAGGAACCTGCATTTGAAGAGAAGAAAGGCTTCAGCCACAAAATCACTAGTCTCAAGTCTCAACAAAATAAATGAAAGCAGAGACATGAAAATGATCTTATGAGTGCACACCACTGCATATTGTTGTCAATCATGTTTCATGCCTCATTAAACTAGTGAAAGCTAAAAGTAGAATTTATATAGATAAGCTCTCTAAAACATTTGATTTGTTGGGAAGATCCACAGATCGTTGTGAAAATCTAAGAACTAACCTCCGTCTCATCCTTTCGTGCCTCAATCAAATGAGGAACCTGCATTTGGAGGGAAGAAAATCTTCAGTCACGAAATTATTAGTCTTAAAACGGAGTAAGCGAAAGCAGAGACATGAATAGGACCTTATGAGTGCACACCACTGCATATTGTTTTCAATCATTTTTCATGCCTCATTAAACTAGTAAAAGCTAAAATTAGATATCAAAAAGAGATATGGCAGAACAATTATACAAAAGTTCTCCAAAGACATTTGATTTAATAATGTGAGGATCCACAAAATTTGTTGAAAGTTTAAAAACTAACCGCCATCCTATCCTTTCGCGCCGCCTCAAAAAAGTGAGGAACCTGCATTTGCAGAGAAGAAAGGCTTCAGCAACAAAAACACAAGTCTCAAAATGCAATAAATGAAAGCAGAGACATAAAAATGATCTTAGGAGTGCACACCACTGCATATTGTTTTCAATCATTTTTCATGCCTTATTAAACTAGTAAAAGCTAAAACTAGTACTAGTGTTGGTTGTAGCAATATTTTTAGAAATAAGTACAAAATGAGGGGACAAAACCTGGATATGCAAGAGGATAATGTTAGAAGTATGGTTAAATTGATACTTCTCTGCAGGATAAGTTTCTTCAAAAAATAGTCAATATTGCTAGTAGGAAGTATCAGGTAAGAATTTGAATCCATGGACTAGTAAGAAATGGATAATCTGGGGGTAAATTAATAGTAAAAGATCCCATCATTTGGTATATCTTTGGTATTCATTCTTCCTAAGACAGAACTTAATTACAACAACTAAAATTGTAGGTTATCATAAATGTCATCTTGAATTGAGTCATAATTGCATTTTATATAATATATATATATATATATATATATATATATATATATATATATAATGAACTAATTGAGTAACAAAAGACCAAGGTTGTAACAATAAAGAAAAGCAGATCCACAATAAAAACACCATGTCCACAAGACATATGCAATCAAAGTATAACAGTGACGAGCCTTAAGCTTACCTTGAACGTCTTGCCAGTGTCACCATTTGTAATAAAATCTCCCACCCGAATGACACCCTCGTAGATTCTTCACACAATAAAAAAAGTGATACATATATGTTTAAATTATGAGTTCCATTGACACCATAAGTCAAGTTTAACTAAAACCTTCAACATCTCTTTGTAGAAGGCAAATTAAATCAACGAATGTCTTAATTGTTTGAATTTTTTTTATACATGATCATCAACATAATATGTTATTTGATCATGTAAAGAGTTATTGGATTGATTTAATGCGCCTTCTACAAAGAGTTATTGGAAGTGTTAGTATGACAATTCTTTGAAATAGGATTTAACCACATGTAAAGCTTACGGTACCTTAGATATGTTATTTGATCATACTTTCTATTTAATGTGAAAGCCAATGCCACAAGTGTATTCTGTTAAAAATAGCCAAATAATATTCTTTAGTAGGTTAAAAAATAGCACAACAACACCATGTTTATCAAGATTATAGTTAGGTGGCTGAGCAAAGAACTTGGTATAGGAAAACATGAGCAGATGGAAACATAAGCAACCAAAACATTTGAGGAAATTATTGTTAGGTGGCTGAGCAAAGAGCTTGGTATAGACAACATCAAAGTTTATTTTTGTTGAGACCTAAACTTTGTTTCTGTTGTAAGGTCTGAGAAGAGGGAAACATGAGCAACCAAAAGATTTGAGGAAATTATAGTTAGGTGGCTGAGCAAAGAGCTTGGTATAGGGAACATCAAAGTTCAAAGAGGCTGAGAGCAATTTTCTCTCAAGCAATTCAAATAATCTCATTCAATTGTTTCTTTGAATTTGGTACCTTTTCCCCGTTCTTAGATTGTAACAGAGCAGAATTACTAGCTTCAGTTGGACACGGCAAATAATCAAGTACACCATCCAAAAGTAGTTGTAACCCCTGTACCAGAAACAACAAAAATAAAAAATATAAGCTTGTATGTATTATTCAAGCCAAAAATCAATGTTATAAAATAGTGGCCACGGCAGATTGCAGTGAAGGATTTTTTGCAACACCTATGGCCAATTTGTTAAGGATGACTGCACGATGGTGTTTTATGGCCGAAATAGCGGCTAAAAATGGAGGATTTTAGGCCTTCCTATATGGTTCACCAGCTGTATTCGTTAACTCCATCCAAAATAGCAGAAGCGCTTACAAAAAAAGGAGCTTCGGTAGAGCCACAAAGCTCCTTTGAATCTTCGTCAACAATTTAATGAGACAACTGTGGCCCTCATTCTCCTCCACTCCTAACTACCCACAGCTAGAGGTAACTAACTGACCAACCAACCCAACCTAACAAATAACTCTCCTCCCTGTCCACCTTTCTTTCTTTGAAACACGAATCCAACACAATAATACCAACACAGTTTTTGAAATATAGAGTGTTCAAATTTCTATCTTATTGATAATTAACTCAATATAGAATGTTCAAGTTTGGATCATATTAGTGTTCGGGCATGCCTAAGTGTGTGCATGCATGTGAGAGAATATTACAGGGGTTCAAAACTTGATAGCAAGGATGATATCCTGGAGGGATTGATGTCTAACAAAATCATTATTAAGATAATTAATATCAAGAAGTTTAATAAAGTATAAAGACTATTATGTCTCAAATTAGGAGTCCAAAGATTACTTAAAGTCTAAACAAATGTTTTGACTATTGTTCTTAATAGGACTAACACTACTGACATGCTCCGGAAGTGCAAACCTCTGGTACTTTGCCTCCTAATATGTGTCAGCCTTCTGCAACAAATCCTTATAAGAGAAGAAAGTCGCCAACTTTTCAAAAGAATGGTAGATCATAAATCAGATTCCCCCCTACATAACTATATTAAGGGAATGGAAAAGCGTAAAAAGTACCAGAATCTAGCTTTTAAAACAGCAAGATTCTTACTTAGATTTTATCAGACAGATAATGCTCAATGCTCATTTATTATTTATTGTTTAATAAACAGCATTATTCTAAGTAGATTTATATGGCAATGATTTCTCTTTTATTATTTATATAACTTAAGATTTGGCCAGCCCCTAAAATTTTGCATAGTGTCATGGACCATTAGTAGTCATCATTGTATTAAGAATGGTACAAGTGAATTCAATTTCCAAAGTGAAGTCTCTGGAAGACGCAAACTAAATTCAATCATAATCATATTAATGAGTCAAGGGGGATGAAGGTCAAGACCGTACAACAGAGAATTCAAGGCAATTCAAAGGTTACCTTATATTTGAAAGCACTACCCATGAATAATGGTATAAATTTCCGTGCTATGGTGGCCCTACAAACTGCTGCCTACAAACACAATAATAACAAAAAGATAACTACTTACAAAATAAGATTTGGAGATGGGGGGTGGGGGTCGAAGTAACAACTGGTTTTCATATATCACACAATATCTGAAAATGCATTTGCTGCTATGTTGACAAACTATTTGTTAAAACCAAAACATATGAGAAATCTTTGCTAAATGCAAAGCCAAATAATCAGTACGCAAAACTCCGATAAAAAAAAGAAAATGTTACCCACACACCTCAAGATCAGCTGCTGATATGGGCGTGCCACTGCAAAAAGCCTCGGCAAGTTTACCATCCACCTCTGATACAGTTTTAATGAGTTCATGCCTTTTCTCTGATACCAAGGCTTCCATATCTGCAGGAACTTCTTCAACGACAACTTTTTTCCTGCAATAAGAAACAATTGAGTAATTTGAAGAATATATACTGGCATAACGAATGCAAAAGTTTCAGAAACAGACCCATTTGGACCATGAAAATAGTAGGCCTTTAATTGCACGAGATCAACAAGTCCCTTAAAATTATATTCCAAGCCTATTGGAACTTGGACTGCCGCAGTATGATGTTGAAGCTTTGATCTTACCTGAAAAATGTAGCAAAATGGTCTACAAATAAAAACAACAATTTAAATTTGAGTATTATAGTAACAATGGGAAATAAATTATAAAAATGACCAATGTAAATAATAATTAAATATTATAGGTTTCTAATTTCTAAATCTAAATTTGAATAAATTGTGTATTTACAATGATGTTACTGAATTTCTCTTTATAAACTAAACAAAATTGTCCAAGTAGCAAAAAAACTACAAAACCCATGTTATCAATAGGAGTATGAAGCAACGACACAAAATAGAAACAATGGCTCAACTCTGCTCCACTATCTTAGATCGACAACATAGTACATAACCTTGACTCTATCCCTGTTTAAGTTTTCTTTCTCTGTACTATAGCTTCCGTTTATATTCTTCTTGCTCTGTTTGGTTGGGTTTTTTGTTAGAACAATGACATATTCTTAATGTCATTTAGATTAAATTTGGAGCTTATTTTGATGGGAAATTTCAAAGCTGATTATAATTATTAATTATGATTGTCCCTTTAAATTGTGTATTTTTCTAGTCTTTGCAATAGTGGCTTTTCTCTTATCTAGTATACTACTATAGCACTTTTGGAGTTGGGCGCTACATCTATCTGGGATTAACAACATAAGAATATATGATAACCTCCAATCCATTAATCTAAACTAAAGTTTACCTGATTCACAACTTCCCACGGGTTCGCTCCCTTCTGGTCAAGATTGTTGATGAATATGAGTCTTGGAAGTTTATGTGTTATCATTTGCTTATCGACAGCAATGGACTGGTCCTGCACCCCATCAAGGCACCATCAAGGCACGCAGAGCATTCTGAACCTCAGAAGTGAAATCAACATGATCAGGTGTGTCAATTACCGTCATCTGCAAGGACAAAGAAATATTAAAGTTAAATTCCATTCGATGAATAATGCAAACCAAGAACGTTATTGAGTTTTGTATAAACAGCTTATAGTGTTTTTGCAGCTTATTGTCATGATAAACAGCTTATAGTGTTTAAACAGCTTGTTGTTTAACAAAATAAGCATACTCATTTTCTTTCATCTCTATCTGAACAGTGTATAACAGTCTCCTTTCAGTCACACGGACGTTGGAAGGGTCGACGAGATGGAAAGACATAGTGGCGGTGGCAGCGGCGGTGAGGGAGTAATAGAGGAGGCGCCGCCTAGAGAAATGTGACATCGTGCTATGTTACTGGTTGGTGTGGCTAATAACTGAAACCCTCTGCTTATAGCGTGATATATCATTCATTCATTTTCCCGCTCTCTTCCTCACTCCCTCTGTCGTTTACTGTCAAACGCTACCGTATTCAACCGGATTCCTTAACCAAGACCCATAATCTAACTATATATAAAGTAAATACATTGTTGGGATAATGAAAAAACCAATCCAAAATGTTTTATTCCTTTTATATATATAGTATAGATAAATGGTATTATTGTGGAGGGTGTTCAGCCTATTCGACAATCTGTATTCAATCATTTTAGCAACCATTTTAAAGCAAGGAGGACGGTCAGGCCTGGGGTTGAGAATTTATCTTTTAAAACTCTGTCAATTGTGGTTGAGGGTGGTTTGATAAAACCTTTCTCCGTCGATGAGGTTAAGGCTGCCGTTTGAGATTGTGATAGTTACAAGAGCCCCGATCCAGATGGTGTCAATTTTGGGTTTATAAAAGAATTTTCGCCTACTTTGAAGGATGATATTATGCGATTCATTAGGGAGTTCCATCGGAATGGTAAGTTGGTGAGATGTATCAATACTACTTTCATTGCTCTTATTCCAAAGGTAGAAAATCCTCAAAAATTAAATGATTTTCGACCTATTTCTTTGGTGGGTAGTATGTACAAAATCTTGGCCAAAGTATTAGCAAATCAGCTTAGAGTGGTGGTGGGGAAGGTGATATCTGAAACTCAGACAACGTTTGTAAAAGACAGACAGATTCTTGATGGGATCCTTATTGCAAATGAAGTAGTAGATGAAGCTAGTAAGTTAAAAAAAAGAGCTTTTGCTTTTCAAAGTAGATTTCGAAAAGGCTTATGATTCAGTGGATTGGAATTACTTGGATGCAGTGATGGGTAAAATGGCTTTTCCAGTTCTTTGGCGTAAGTGGATTAAAGAATGTGTCTCTACGGCTACTCCTTCAGTTTTGGTTAATGGTAGTCCTACGGATGAGTTTGCATTGGGGAGGGGGCTCCGTCAAGGGGATCCTCTCTCACCCTTCTTGTTTCTTTTGGCCGCTGAGGGCCTAAATATAATGATGTTCGCGTTGGTGACCCATAATTTGTTTGAGGGTTATAAGGTTGGATTGAATAACCCAATGGTTGTTTCTCATCTTCAATTTGTTGATGACACTCTACTTTTGGGTATAAAGAGTTGGGCTAATGTTCGTGCTTTGAGGGCGGTCTTGGTTTTATTTGAGGAGATGTCTGGTCTGAAGGTGAATTTCCACAAAAGTCTGCTGGTTGGGGTTAATATTTCTGACTCTTGGTTGGTTGAAGCAACATCCATTTTGAATTGTAAAGTGGGACATGTGCCGTTTTTGTATTTGGGTCTCTCCATAGGAGGTAATCCTCGTCGTTTAGCGTTTTGGGACCCTGGGTTGCGTACTATAAAGTCTAGACTGTCTGGGTGGAAAAGTCGTTTTCTTTCTTTCGGTGTCCGCTTAACTCTGCTTAAATATGTTCTGACCTCTCTACGTGTCTATGCTCTTTCCTTCTTCAAAGCTCTGTCAGGTATCATCTCTTCCATTAAATCTTTGCTTAAATTTTTTTTTTGGGGTGGCAGTGAGGAACATAGAAAAATCTCATGGATTAATTGGGATACAGTTTGTCTTAAAAAGGAGTTTGGAGGGTTTGGGGTTAGACAGTTGGGGGAGTTTAATTTATCTCTTTTTGGGAAATGGTGTTGGAGGATGTTAGTTGATAGAGGGGGTTTTTGGTATAGGGTGTTGGTGGCTCGTTATAGTGAGGAGGCAGGGAGGTTGGAGGTTGGGGGTCGGAGTGTTTCTTATTGGTGGAGAGAGGTGGCTAGGATTAGGGATGGTGTCGGTGGGGAAGGTGCAAGGTGGTTTAATGAGATGGTGTCGAGAAAGGTGGGAGATGGGGTTGATACTTCTTTTTGGTTTGACCGATGGTTGGGAGAGGTGCCTTTATGTCAGCGTTTTAGGTGGTTGTTTGATCTGGCGGAGAACAAGTTGCATTCGGTTGCAACAATGTTTTCTCTTGGTTGGGGGGAGGATGGTAGTGCTTGGCAGTGGAGGAGGAGACTGTGCGTGTGAGAGGAAGAGTTATTAGCGGAGTGTAGGATGTTACTTGCTAACGTTTTCTTGCAGGTAAATGTCTCAGATCGCTGGCAGTGGCTTCCTGATGTTGCGGGGGGTTACTCAGTGCGATCAGCTTATCATTTGCTCACTTCTCAGGATCCTCCTTTGTTACATACTTTCGAAAATCTGATATGGCACTTTAAGGTCCCTGTGAAGGTCTCTATTTTAGCGTGGCAGCTACTTCGTGACAGGTTACCGACAAAAGAAAACCTTCATGGCCGCGACATTATTACAGGTTTAAGCACATCTTGTTTGGATGGATGTGGACAGGTCGAAACGGCTCAGCATTTGTTTCTCCAGTGTGATGTATCTAGTTCTCTTTGGTAGCAGGTTCGTTTTTGGATAGGTGTTTCTGGTGTAGATCATCAGAGTATTCCTGATCATTTTGTTCAGTTTACAAACTACTTAGGTGGCATGAGGGAGCGTCGATTTTTTATGCAGTTAATTTGGCTTCTTTGTATTTAGCTAGTTTGGAATGAGCGTAATAACAGGTTATTTAATAACTCCCAGATTTCCTCTTTACAACTCTCGGAGAAGGTTAAATTTCATTCCTACTGGTGGTTGCGAGCTAATAATGCTGCTTTTGTTTTTGGTTGTCAGCAGTGGTGGTCGAACTCATTGACATGTCTGGGTATCGGCTAATGACTTTTGTATTTTATTGTGACAGATACTGTGTAACTTTGAGAGCCCTTTTTGGTACGCCTTGTGTCAAGGAGGGGACTCCGTTTATGTGAATATAAATTCCATTTTTGTTTCTTCGAAAAAAAAATGATCACAAGTACATTAATTTTTTATTTTTATTTCGTTGTCCCTTGTTTTTTTTAATATTATCTAAATTTAAATTTTTATTTGTCACTATATTATAAATAAGATTTTTTTTTACTTCACGGGACACATAATATGAGTTTACCCAACCGAGTGTTCATATATAGTATGCAGATTGAATAATCACTTACGAGTCAAAATTACATATGTTTGTGCTAGTAGTAATTATAAATAAATAAAAAATTAGATTAGTCCTTTTAAATGTTGGTTTGTATCTACCATGACCAGTATGTACACAAAGTTTGATATTGGTAATTTTGAATGAAGATGTGAAGTCTTACACTACTACTGTGAGAGGGAGGGAACTAAATGGAAGCTGATTTTGCAACTAATTTGCATATTTCTTTCTCGAGTAATCCAGTATCTCCTATTTAGTCCTTAAAGTATATGAATATTAGGTTTACTTAGGGTCTCTTTGAAACACTTTTTAAAAACACTTTTTTAATTTTTAAAAATTAAAAAATTAAAAACTTGTTTGATTACCTATTTTTAAAATATAATTTTTGAAAAGTGTTTTGGGTTTTTGAAAAGTGTTTTGGGTAATGAACTCAGAGACAAGAACTACTTAAGTGACTCAAGGGATGTGCTTGTTGAAGAGAAAGTTGCTACATTCTTATTCATAATTGGTCATAATGTTCGTCATAGAGTTGCTTCAAACCGTTTTCAACATTCCACATAAACAATCTCACGCAATTTCAAGGAAGTATTAAGGGCAGTGTGTCGATTAGGAAAAGAACTGATAAAGCAAGAGTCTATGGAGTTGCCTGATAGAATTAAAAATAATCCAAAATATTATCTTTGGTTCAAGGTATGTGTGTAATTCATATTATTGTTATTGTAATTGTATCTTTATTTACACATAATTTAATCATTTATGCGTTCATATTGTCAAAGATATTTAGTTGTTGTTTAATTATCCGTATAATTTGGATTATGCCTTGTAGAATTGCATAGGTGCAATTGATGGTACACAAATAAGTGCATGGGCTCCTGCTGAGAAACAAATTTCATG
>Ga0228710_1002276_pt1 | contig 30115 bp, 27 predicted proteins | sample MedpolnodulmetaG_FD_177995 | JGI IMG/M metagenome (GOLD analysis project Ga0228710, IMG submission 177995) | Root nodule microbial communities from Medicago polymorpha collected in Santa Monica, California, United States - pink nodules | ecosystem: Host-associated > Plants > Roots > Nodule...
ACATTAAAGTACGGACCACATCAAGAAGATGGCGATTTTTTCTTTCTGCTACCCCGTTTTGTTGGGGTGTGGAAGGACATGACCTTTGAGATAATATGCCATTTTCCTGCAAGAATTCTTGAAATAATGAGATGTGTATTCCCCCCCATTGTCATAATGTAAAATTTTAATTTTAAATGAAAACTGAGTTTGAACAAAGGCATGGAAGAATTTAAAAGTAGTGAAGGCTTCAGCTTTAGAACGCAAAAAATAGACCCATGTGAAATGACTATAGTCGTCAATAAAAGTTATAAAGTATTTGTATTGTGCATGAGATATAACAGGTGTTATTCCCCATAAATCACAGTGAATCATATCAAAAGGTTGATTTACGTTTGATTGATGAATTGGAAAGGGTAGAATTTTACTTTTACCAAGTTTACAAGAATTGCAATCAAATTGAACAACACTAAAAGACGGGAAATGTTTATTGCCAAGAACTCTAGACTTTATTAAATGATGAAGTACATTTGAGTTTGGATGACCAAGACGCTTATGCCATAATTGGAAACTAACAATTGTAGAATTACAAGAAATAAAAGGCATTAATGAACACAAAGACAACAATGAACTAAGAGGAAAAAGATGTCCAACTTTAGGCCCCTTCGCAATCATCTTCTCTGAGTGTTGATCCTGCACAAAACAACCAGAATTTGAGAATTCAACTTTGCAACCATTGTCAACTAATTGGCCAACTGAAATAAGGTTACTAGTTAGACCGGGAGAAACATAAGCATCAGTGAGAGATGAGGAAATATCACCGATTGCTGTGATAGGTAAACTATTTCCATCTGCAGTATGTATTTTCAAATCACCACAATAATTTGTGACATTTTTAAGAGCAGCAACATTATTGGTCATATGATTAGATGCCTCGGAGTCAAAATACCAAGGAGAACTAGGTGAAAAAGCTTTACCTGAAAGACCTAAAGCAGAAAAGGCTGAAACAATCATTTGTTGAACCATTTCAGGTATCAACATTGGCACAGAATTAGGCAAATTCTTATCCACAGAAATAACAGAAGTAGAAGAACCGGCAGAGGCAGTGAAAGCTGTTGCATTTTTCCTTGGTGGCCTAATCAGACATTCTTTAATAATGTGGCCTTCTTGTTTGAAGTAGTTGCAAACGTTTTTGGACAATGGGAAGCAAAATGTCCAAACCTTTGCAGCAGAAACATTGGACATTACTCATGTCACGCTCTCCAGGTCTTCCTTGCGCAGCATACGCCACAAGAAGGGAAGCAGATTTTTGTTGATCCATGGTTGTCTGAGTGAGGAGACGTTGTTCTTCACGAAGCAATTCATTAAGACATTCATCCAATGAAGGGACAATAGCTCTGTTCATGAGATTAGTCCGAATGCCCTCAAAATTAGATCTCAATTTCATAAGAAATTGGTCTCATTTTGTGGTCTCATGAACTGTCTGGACATCAGTTTGTCCCGCAGCTAACAAATCTTTATAAACAATGCCGGTATATTCAACCCAAAGATTCATGAAATGAGAATAGAATTCAGAAATTGAAAGACTTTCCTGTTGAAAAACTGAAATTTCATGTTCAAGTTGGAATCTGCGAGCACTATTGTTCTGGCTATAATTTTGTTTTAGATATTCCCACATCTTAGCTGCCGTGGCGAAGGGTCTGAGATTGAGGAAAATATTAGGATCAATAGATCTTATGATCCATGCCATAACTTGTGCATCTTTGACCTCCCATTTGGCATGTGCCTCCTTGTGAGTTGTTTTGTTAGGAGCAGGGTCGGTACCGTCAACATGACCCCAAAGCTCCTTGCCTTTGACAAAGATCTCTAACTGGAATGCCCATATGGAATAGTTCTTTCCATTTAGGTGAACAAAAAGAACATCAAACTTGTCTGTAGTCGTAGACATGGTGCTGGAAAAAAATCACAGCGGGGGGACAAAACAAACAAGAAACTAGAGAAACTAGGAAATCAAGGGACTAAGAGAACAAGAAAACTCAGAGAAAGACACGAAACTAGGAACAAAGGGAACAAAAAAAACTATTGGATCAAAACCTAGATTGATACCATGTTAAACTTAGAGAAATTAGGGTCAAAACTATGATCTTTTTTGCTGGAATGTTTTCATATAAATAGTGTTGATACAATCTGTAACTGTTATCTACAGCTAGGCCATTGACTAAATACATAATTACACAATTATAACTGTACAATAATGTAGAATATGTTGGTTTGACTTGCAATAAAGTCTGTGCAAATTTGCTGGTTTAATGACCAACAAATCTGCACCAAATCAGCACTATTGAATAATTCTGCTGCTTTCAATTCTATTGACAACAAGAAGATTGGGGTTTGTATTGGTAGAATTAAATGTTGATTCTTTAGTTGTGGCAAAGACTTTATTGGATGAAGAAGATGTTAGTGCTATTAGTCGTAGTCTTGTTCAAAATATAAGGAGATTACTTCAAATGGTGTGGGAGGTGAAAGTTCAACACTCTTACCACGAAGCAAACACTTGTGCAGATGCATTAGTTACTATTGGTTGTAAAATGGAATCTACTTTGATGATTTATGAGTCTTGTCCGACTCAATTAAGACATTTGTTAGTAGCTGATCAAATGGGGGTTCCACAACCTCGTATGGTCAATTTTTAATTTGTTTCCTTTGGGTCGTTGGCCCTCTTTGCAATTAAAAAAACATTTCCCTAAATCATTGCAAATTTTTGGAAAAGATGCAAAATAGTAACAAAAAGATGTTGTTAAAGTTTCATGTTTCCACTCTTCCGTAAATTCCACAAGCAGTTGCAAAACTGTCACTTTGGTATGCATGAAATCGTTGCAGCAAAATAAAGATCACCTCCTCAATATTGTAGTGTTGCTGGAGCAGACTGTCGATCTCATTCCAAAGATGTCATTAGAAAGTAATGTATTAAAAATATATGTGCTAAAGATTGTATTATAGTATTTTTCATTATATAAATACAACAATTATAGATCTCTTACTAAAACAAGGATAAAACAGTCAAATTTTTAACAACGGTAATGACTGCAAATAGATTATATGCAACCAAGATAACGTATAACTTGCAGTTATATAAAGGATTTCATATAAAGACAGTGGCGGATCCAGGACCCTGGGTTACGGGGTGCATACTTTATCATAAAGATGCCTATAAAGTCGACAACAATTCCTCCATCGGTGAAAATGAGACAGTATAACGAAGAGTGTGATTTTTTCAATCGGTGAAAATGGGACTGTAGTTGACAAGTGAAAATGCAATTCAATCAAAAATTGCTTCAAATATGGGACTGTGTAAGAAAAAGTGTGATTTTTTGAAAGATTACAGGAAGTAGCAGAACTCTTATGTTGAGTGAATATCCTTTTGCATCAATGACTCATTCTTTTGGTAAGGAAGAACATAAAGCTGCAAATATGTCTGAAAGTAGCAGAACTGAAGACGTGGTAGAAGAAATAGATGCAAAATCAAATAACAACGGGGCAATGAAATAATGAGCTTCATTCTTTCATTGTTGCGTCAAACAGAAGTAAGGTATGACCGGATTCTATACCTAATATCCAAATCCCTTTTACATAACAAAAATGCATCTTTTCCTTCACCACCATGAAACATGCCATGTTCTCTTTATTCACTTAAGTTTCCTGATTTGCAATGGTTTCCAAGCGCAAAAAAGATCGTTAAAAGTGGAAAAAGGACAGTGTTGATCCATCTAATCTAATAATCGCATATAGTAATGTGTTGAACCCAACAATCTGTAAATTAACTATTGGCTTCAGATCAACATTAGAGACCAATCTATCATCCTCATCTTTGAAGCCTACTCAACTTGATGATGTCCACATTGCAAATCAACTCTGAGCAAAGACTTATTCAGGCACGAGAGCACCACTGTTGAATATACGATGCTTGAAATGTTTATGCCATTCATTCACCACCTAGGTCATGTTCTTCTAGGATGTACCTTCCATTTAGATAGAATAATATCATTCATTTTCAAGCTTCACATTATTTATTGAACCAATGTTGTTATCCTTTAAATGGCGATGTTGAAAGATATTAGAAGAATCTTCAATAAGGACGGTATTGTGAGAATGGAAAATGGCAGAAGCGTTTACATCAACCTTCCACAATTGTACATCCAATGGATTTTCAAGCACAATTTTATCGGAATAGGAGACCTTCAGGTTTTGAGAACGTTGTGCCTCTTGCAGTTCCTAGTATTCCAACAACATTTTCTTCTGATTCGCATGACAACATATACCAACGCATTCCTTTTTTGCTTTTCTGTTTTAGTGGAGGCACCGAGACTTTCATGCCAAACCCACTTACTTACCATGAGGTTAATACTTTTTCCGCCTTTTACCTGTAAATGTTATATTTCCCCTTTTTTCCGATTCAATTAAGCATAATATATTTTAAATGTTTAAATTTTATGTAGAGATATTACGACAGAGAACTTCACAACAAACATCAGAACACAAATTATATATCTGAGAGAAGAGGGAATTTATGTTTCAATTCAGCGGGAAGGTCTTCAAGACCCGGTTAGTTTCATAGGAAACTAAAAAAGTTGAACTCTTATTATAGGTAAAGGTTTTCCAGCCTTGGTCTAAATCATTATAGATGAAATGAGAAACCGTGTATCTATATGGCTCTTTCTATGTGGCCAGTGTGCCATATGACATTGATTCAATTAGATTTGTAACTAACTTTTCACTTTAATTTGTCATAAGGATATCATTATAAATATATAACTATTGATTATAGTCGATAGATAAATATTCATAAGGATCTTCTTATTTATCCTCTAAGAGAACCAAGCACGAGCAAAGCTCCTAACTATAATCAATAATTATATATTTATAAAGATATCCTTATCAAAAAGGTAAAGTGAAAAAGTTAGTTACAAATCCAAATGAATCAATGTCATATGGCAAACTGACCACAGAGAAAGAGCTATATTGATACATGGCTTCTGATTTCATCTGTAATGATTTCGTCCAAGGATGAAAAACCTTTACCTCGAATTAGAATTTAATTTTTTTGGTTGCCTGTGAAACTAGCCGAGTTTAGAATACCTTCCCTTAAATTGAATTTTGAATTCCCTCTTCTCTCAAATATATTATTAGCGTTCTAATGTTTGCTGTAAATTTCTCTAACGTAATATCTCTACATGAAGTTTAAACATTTAAAATATGTTATGCTTAATTGAATCAGCAAAAAAAGGTGAAATATAACATTTCCAAGTAAAAGCATGAAAAAAGTATTAACCTCGTGGTATGTATGTGGGTTTGGTATCAAAGTCTCGATGGCTCCACAAATCAGGGAAGCAAAAAAGGAATACGTTGATTTATGTTATCATGCGAATCAGAAGCAAAATTTGTGGTATACCATGAACTGCAGGAGGCATAACATTCTCATAACCTAAAGATCGTCTATTCTGATAAAATTGTGTTTGAAAATCCATTGTCTGTACAACTATGGGAGGATGATGCACATGCTCGTCTAATTGTCCATTCTCAAAATACAGTCCCTATTAAAGATTCTTCCAATATCTATCAACATCATCATTTAAAAGATAATAATATTGGTACAATAAATAATGTGAAGCTTGAACATGACTAATATTATTGTATCTAAATGGAAGGTGTATCATATAGGAACATGATCTAGGTGGTGACTGAATGACATGAACATTTAAAGCATCAGATTCAACTATGGTGCTCTCATACCTGAAGATTTATGTGCTCATAGTTGATGGAAATCGACGTCATCAAGTTGAGTAGGCTTCAGAGATGAGGATGATAGATTTGTCAACGATGTTGATCTGAAGCCAGAGTGTATTTACAAATAGCCGCTGGGTTCATCTCATTACTATTTGTGATTATTACAACAGGTGGATCAACACTATCTATTTCCACTTTTAATGATCTTTTTCCTCTTGGAAACCGTTGCAATTCGGGAAATTTAAGTGCATTAAGATAGCATGCCATGTTTCGTCGTGGTGGTGGAAAGGATAATTTTTTTCTTCTTCCTGTAACAGAGATTTGGATATTAGGGATTAGAATCCAATAATACCTTACTTATTTCTGGAGACATAATGAAAGAATGAAGCTCATTGGAAAAACAACTATAACATAACAATGATAATTAGAGTAAATGAGAGGATAATATGATTTCAATAAATTGACTCACTATTTCATTGTCCATCAATACTTTAAATACATAAGATGTGTGCATAAAATTCATTACTTGTTACCTATGACTAGAAATTTAAATCAAAATTCACAGCTCCTACCATTAAACGCTTCTAGCTACACGACCAAATGTTAAATAATGAAATTTAAACGGAATAAGAAATATTAATAACTAGATGTCACATTTTCACTCCTAATACTGTTTGTAAATATCCATTGAAATTGAGACCCATACCTTTTTATGGGTATTACCCACAATGTGTTGTTTTTGCTCTTGTTACCTCATTGTTCTTTGATTTTGCACCTTTCGAACCGCATCTGCACTTGTCAAAACACAAGAATGGGTCAGCCAATTTCTCTTTTAGGTCAACAAAAATGTGTAAGATAGTTATCATAACAATGAAATACAACTTCCGTTTATTGTGAATTATCTTATAAACTTATATGATAACTTCTAATTGAAGCAAATTATTTTCTTTCATTTTGGGAAAATAAATTGTATTGAGAGAAATATAAATAAATATAGAACGTATAAATAAATATAAATCACAAAGAGCGATTCAATTTTATAGAACGTATAAATAAATATAGAAACTGTCACCACAACCTAATATGAGATATAAAAACGAACACACAATATTTTGTTTTTACAAAAAATAAAATAAAATATTGGACCTTAATAATTTGACCCCTGTTTCACTCGAATCAACATGATATTGGCTATGATTACTATTTTAAATAATATTTGAATCAGTGACCTAGAAAATGACTTGTACTAACGAAAAAGAAAAATGATAAAGTAAAACAAAAAACTGAACTAATGACAAAGAAAATAATGTTGACGATCAATACATCAATGATGTTATATCCATTACTTTTATGCGTAAACTTTTTTTTGAACAACAAAAAATTATTTCTACAAAATCAGAATTAACCTGATAATTGAACAAAAAACGTGAAACAAAATAAGCATTAAAAATAATATAATCATACATTTTAAGGGAAATTACACTCGCCTCCCGAGAGGTTTTCTTAAAAAGCACTAGCATCCCCTCTATTTTTAAATTAAACACTAATCTCCCTTAAATTTTATCGAAAATGACAAACACACCCATTTAGATTAACAATATTAGATCACCGTTTGTTACCCTTCCAATTTCACCCACCTTCACACTCATTCATTGTGTGTCTCTCTCATACCATCACTTTCATTCTCTTCCACCATTGCTATTATGATTCTTCTAGTTTCATCATGAGTTGTGCACTGTTGCTATTGTGTGATGAATATATTAATTAAAAAATAATACAAATTATTAATAGAGAATCTTAATTAATTTAATTTAAAAAATTAATAACAAAAATTAGAAACAATGAGTTGTGCGCCTTCTATTCCTGTTCCTGTTGGGGTGATGCACTTTGTTCTTCATTATCATTCTTTAGCTTTCATTTTCGCTTACATTGTTTCAGTTCACAATTTTGTTCTACATTATATTGGGATCTACAATTGGGTTCTCACATTGAACCTCTTTCACCTTTTGGACGATCACCATGATCCTCAATGACTTTACGGTATTTGAAATTAACAGTGATCTAACTCTGTTATTTTAACGGGATGTGTTTGTCATTTTTAATAAAATTTAAGGGAGGTTAGTGTTTAGTTTAAAAATAGAGGGGTGTTAGTGCTTTTTAAGAAAACCTCGGGGGAGGTGAGTGTAATTTTCCCTATATTTTATCCTTCGAGGGCATCCAATAAACTTACAATGATGCAAGGATATATTCAAATAATATGAATAAGAAAAACATATATTATCAATGCCATACCTTTGTTAATTCGTCGATTTGATTATGTGATTTATAAATACTTTTATTTGAACATCTTCATCTTGATCTACACATTAACTTTCATCCACTCTTACAACAATCAAATTGGACCGATCGATCTACAAAGTTTGAGCAGAAACTAAACTCTTAATAGAGTTTACAAGCTATTAGATCGAGAATTCTATCAATGGGTGTTGTCATCGTTAAACTAGATGTAAGTAAAGTTGAATGGTAACAAGTAGACAACAAGATATGTTTATGAGAGGAAGTTGACAATAAGATTAATTTATGATCTTCTGAGAGAAATTTAAGAACTAATCAATTGTGGATTTAAAGAGGCAGCGAGATCTTGAAAAATGGTTAATAAATAACGAATATCAAAGAAGAGAAGAAAGTAAAAACAAATTATAAGAAAAATCAAGAAAGAAAATCGAGAACAAAGATGACGTAGAGATAAATGTGAAGCATTGTTTTTCAAGGATAAGGTCAAGCATTATTGAAAATACTAAGAAGAAATGAATGAGAAAAATATTGTCAATGTGGCCACATTTATATTGAACTAGATCGTGAACCCGAGCTTCGTAAGGATCAACGATGGTAAATATATATATCAAAAAGATATATGATGTTAATTAATTTTAAAAACAACAAAGTATAACGATTGAACAATGACCATACTTGAAACATCATTACAATAGATAATTTGTAACAACATTAATTAATGGACATTCTGAAACACTTCTTTGTAGACTATATTCGATGTAACATTTATATTTGAACCCTCATCATCAGTCAACAATATCTTTAGCCATTTTCTGAAGGTAACCCTGGACATAGCAAAAGCTATGACCATGCGTTTAGAAGAAATAGTTGGAATGATTATTAGAGACATTTTTTACCGGTTCAAGAATATTGTCATTGCATTGTTAGCAGCCATTTTGTACAATTTGGAAGGCTCAAAACTCATGCTATCAATGAAAGTGCTGCTATCGTAGACATATTGTTAGTCCCAAAAAGTTGTTTATGCCAAACACCTCCTATCAAACCTTTATGCGTCAGTTCATTAGAAATTTTCAAGTAGTTTGTTTTGGGATTCATCACAGATGGATTCAATTTCCATTACAGTATCCCTTCACACCACCTTCATTTAAATAACATTGATAGAGATATTGCACCTTCCTTGTTGTATACATTATTCTTATATATAGTATTAATCTTCAAACACACACAGACATAGCAGTATTAAGTTGTGTAACCAAAAAAAATAGCAGTACTAAGTAGAGTTGCAAACAATGTACCCTTTGACTTGAGAGACTGGCAAAATTATTGAAAAATCTTGAAGTAGAACATTACCGTCTATGTGGTCATATTAAACTCGAGAACATTACCATCTTCTATTATGCCAAGGAACCCTGCAACTTCCTCATTGTCAGATTCAGAAATTGGAGAAGAAACAACCATGAGTTTTAAATTCCATGCATAATAGGACTTATTACCTCTTCCATGTCTTGATTTAATAAATGCATATAAAAGAAATCAAGAGTGAGACTTGCCTCAACTAAGTTCTAGTGATCATTTTATCAAAAACAGTTAGAAAACAAAGTAGCATTCATCAAAGTGAACGACTCTCTAAAAACACCACATTACCATTTCTACCATTTTGAAAACCCTTCCATGGCTGCTTGATCATATACTATATGAAATGCATTGAAAAAGACCATATAATAACAAAACTTAGAATCAAAAAGATGGTCGTCGTCACTCAATCGATAGAAGAAAAACGATCTTGTCTTATAGTATATGAAATAGATTGAAAATGACCACATATAATAACAAAACTTCAAATAAAAAAGATGGTTGTCGTCACTCGGTCGATAAAAGAAAAATGTCAAGCCACAAAATAGAGACTTCAAAAGCTTAACTAAAAAAACCTAAAACTGCAAACAATAGCGGCAATGAAAATAGATAATTCTACAATAATTTTCTTCATCAACAGGGACAATAACCAATCTACAACAAATATGAGAAAGTAATCAACATCAAACTCATAGAAAGAAACAAACTAAGTGATATTTGAGAGGTGATTCACATGCACAATCAACTGTGCATCAACAAAACTGAATCCAACGTTGAACTCCAAGTAGTCACATGGTGCAAAAGCTTCTACAATCAAACATCCAAATTTGTTAATCAACCGAAAAAAACTAAAAATGCCTTAGAATTCTGGTGTAGGTACAAATACCTTGAGATAAACCACAATATTGATGATAGCATTCTTTCATTCCTCAACTTTGAATCTGCAGGAAGAGTCGTAGATACGGCTGTTGCAACTAAAATACTGCTCACAAAGAAGTAACATGCGAGATAGTTGGGAATGGATTCATAAATGGAATTTGAGAGAATAAGATGGTACAATTAGTGGGGAGAAGAAGCTTCATTTCAAAACTAACAGGTTGTAAATAAAATTGGTCTCTGCGAGAAGCAAACTCGAACAAAGCAAACAAATCACAAAATTCAAAACGACAACAACATAATTGCATACAAATTAAGAAAGTAGAGTAACAGATTCGTAATTAATTAACCACCACAATGACAATGTTGTTTTTGCGAGATTTAAATGCAGTGGCAACGTGTTTAGGGATATGTAAAGGCAAAGCTTGGTGATTCAACTGCTCTGGCGTAACAGCTACAATATTGAAACACCTCAGCTGCACAGCAACAGACTACAGGCCCAAATCCAGCTCCAAATTATGAAGAAAAGTACATTAAACTCGCTCCGAATTATGCAGAAAATTACCTCAAATAAGCCAAATAATTAAGCACAGACATCTGAATATGAAAATAAAAAAAAACACATATTTTCGAGTTATCCAACAAAGGCTAATACATATTCAACAAAAATATACTGATACTGAATCAGAAGCATGAAATAGAGGAAATGAAGGAAGCATGAAATAGAGGAAAGGAAGAAAGATAACAGGCAAAAAATCAATGAAGTAGTAGAAACATGAATCTCAACATGGCCACCTAAAATCGTTGCAGATCTCAAGTTCATGATACTTCATAAATTGTTATCAATATATGATGAATTTTTTAGAAAAACACTATAGTTGACATAAAGCTTCAAGACTAAAGATTAAGGAACTTTACTTGAAGTTTTGCAAATCTCAAAAAAATATGATATAATTCTTCGTTTAACTTCCAATAAAAAAATGCTTTCATCATAGTGAAGCACTTAAAGCTCTCAACGTTGAGAGTAGGATCAAGAACAACGGCTAAATATAAATTAACTTCCAAACGTGTTCGTCAAAACCACCAAGAGACCGAATCATGATATATAAAATCAAGAGAAATACTATTTTAAATCTCAATTCACTTCCAAAATCGTAAACAGGAGAAACCATAAACAAATTCATATTTTGTTAAAAAAAAATAAAAATTCAGATAAATTATTTAATCACACAATTAAGAAAACAGGTTAGCATCAAATCATTACATGAAAAATCTTTTCAGGAACCAATAAACCCTACATCGGTATTCCTTTTAGTCACCTTCTGCTACATTTTTCGATCCATCCAACTCACGATTCAATAAATTTGATCAACTATCACTCAACCTTCTTCACTTTCACCCTGAAACATTCGTAGCTAACTGTTAACAAATTTATTTAAGAACAAATCAATACTTATAAATCAAAGCTTACAGAATAAATCAAACCATTGAAATAATGAAAAGGAAGGAGAAAAAACAAAGATCAAATGATTGAAGCATAAGGAAATATGGAAATCCAAAAACCTGTACAGATTGGTTACCATGTGTTAATGAGGCTAAGACATTGTTGGATGGCCAAGAGACCCTGTCTCCCTCCGTTAACTCCACCGCGATCCCCTCTCGCTACCACAAACAACATCAATCTTTTCTTGAACTCATGAACGAAGGGAGGATCCTATCACAATCGCTCAATGGATTTCTTTTCTTTCACAGTAGACTGAAAGTGAAACAGATATTGAATTGATTCGGAATTGCGATAACAGTCAATTTAAAAACAGCTTAAACAGAAACAACTTAAACACCATTGACAGAAACAACTTAAACAAAATTGCCCTAAACAGAAACAGCTTATTGAATTCGTATTATCATCTCGTATAACGTTGTTATCTCATTATCGTTGTTATGTTATAGCTACTTGTCCAATGAGCTTCATTCTTTCATTGTTGCTCTAAATAGAAGTAAGGTATGACCGAATTCTATCCCTGGTATTCTCAAAAATGGATCTTTTCCTCCACCACCATGAAACATGCCATGCTCTCTGGATTCACTTAAATTTCCTGAATTGCATTGGTTTCCGATCATTAAAAGTGGAAAAGGTCAGTGTTGATCCACCTGTTCTAATAATCGCATATAGTAATGTGATGAACGCTACAACAATTTGTAAATTAACTATTGGCTTCAGATTAACATTAGAGACCAATCTATCATCCTCATCTCTGAAGCCTACTCAACTTGATGATGTCCATTGCAAATCAACTCTGAGCAAAGACTTATTTAAGCACGAGAGCACCACTGTTGAATACGATGCTTGAAATGTTTATGCCATTCATTCACCACTTATATCATGTTCTTCTAGGATGTACCTTCCATTTAGATAAAATAATATCATTCATTTTCAAGCTTCACATTATTTATTGAACCAATGTTGTTATCCTTTAAATGGCGATGTTGAAAGATATTGGAAGAATCTTCAATAGGGACTGTATTGTGAGAGTGGAAAATGACAGGAGAGTTTGCATTACCCTTGCACATTCGTACATCCAATGGATTTTCAAGCATAATTTTATCAGAATAGGAGACCTTCGGGTTTTGAGAACGCTGTGCCTCCCGCAGTTCATAGTATTCCAACATTTTCTTCTGATTCGCATGACAACATAAATCAACACGTTCCTTTTTTGCTTCTCTGATTTAGTTGAGGCACAAGACTTTCATGCCAAACCCACATACTTACCACGAGGTTAATACTTCTTACCTCGTGGTAAGTAAGTGGGTCTGGCATCAAAGTCTCGATGCCTCCACAAATCAGGGAAGCAAAAAAGGAACGCGTTGATTTATGTTGTCACACGAATCAAAAGCAAATGTTGGTGGTATACCATGAACTGCTGGAGGCACAACATTGTCATAACATGAAGGTCTCCTATTCTGTTAAAATTGTGTTTGAAAATCCATTGTTTGTACATCTATGGGAGGATGATGCAAATGCTCCTCTAATTGTCCATTCTCAGAATACAGTCTCTATTGAAGTTTCTTCTAATATCTTTCAACATCACCATTTAAAAGATAATAATATTGGTTCAATAACTAATGTGAAGTTTGAACATGAATAATATTATTGTATCTAAATGGAAGGTGTATCATAGAGGACCATGATCTAGTTGGTGACTGAATGACATGAACATTTAAAGCATCAGACTCAACTATGGTGCTCTCATATCTGAAGATGTATGTGCTCATAGTTGATGGAAATTGACGTCATCAAGTTGAGTAGGCTTCAGAGGTGAGGATGATAGATTTGTCTCTGATGTTGTTCTGAATCCAACATGTATTTACAAATAGTTGATGGGTTCATCACATTACTATTTAATTTGTGATTATTACAATAGGTCGATCAGCATTGTCTTTTTCCAGTTTTAATCGCCTTTATGCACTTGGAAACCATTGCAATTCGGGAAATTTAAGTGCATCAAGAGAGAAATGCCATGTTTCATGGTGGTGGTGGAAAAGATGCATATTTTTTTCCTACCTGTAGCAGGGATTTGGATATTAGGGATTAGAATCCAGTAATACCTTACTTCTGTCTGGAGAAATAATGAAAGAATGAACCTCATTGGAAAAACAACTATAACATATAAGATGCATGCATAAAATTCACTACTTCTTACCTATGACAAGAAATTTAAATCAAAATTCACAGCTTATACCACTAGAAGCTTCTAGCTACACGACCAAATGTTAATTAATGAAATTTAAACGGAATAAGAAAAATTAATAACTAGATATGCCACATTTTCACTCCTAATATTACTGTTTGTAAATATCCATTGAAATTGAGACCCATACCTTTTTATGTGTATTACCCACAATGTGATGTTTTTGCTCTTGTTACCTCATTGTTCTTTGATTTTGCACCTTTCGAACCGCATCTGCACTTGTCAAAACACAAGAATGGGTCAACCAAATTCTCTTTTAGGTCACCAAAATGTTGTAAGATAATTATCATAACAACGCAATACAACTTAAGTTTATTGTGAATTATCTTATAAATTTATATGATAGCTTTTAAATAGAGCAAATAATTTTCTTTAAATTTGGGAAAATAAATTGTATTGAGAGAAATTAGAATAGAATATAATCACACAGAGCGATTCAATTTTATAAAACGTATAAATAAATATAAAAATTGTCACCACAACCTAATATGAGATATAAAAACCAACACACAATATTTTGTTTTTACAAAAAATAAAATAAAATATTGGACCTTAATAATTTGACCCCTGTTTCACTCGAATCAACATGATATTGGCTACGATCACTATTTTAAATAATATTTGAAGCAGTGACCTAGAAGATAACTTATACTAACGAACAAGAAAAATGAGAAATTAAAACGAAAAACTTGTACTAATGACAAAGAAAATAATGTTGATGATCAATACATCAATGATGTTATATCCATTACTTTTATGCGTAAACTTTTTTTTAAGAACAAAAAATTATTTCTACAAACTCAGAATTAACCTGATAATTGAACATAAAATGTGAAACCAAATATGCATTAAAATTATTATAATCATACATTTTACCCTTCGAGGACATCCAATAAACTTACAATGATGCAAGGATATATTCAAATAATATGAATAAGAAAAACATATATTATCGATGACATACCTTTGTTAAATCGTCGATTTGATTATGTGATTTATAAATACTTTTATTTGAACATCTTCATCTTGATCTACACATTCACTTTCATCCATTGTTACAACAATAACACTGGACCGATCAATCTACAAAGTTTGAGCAAAATTTGTATCAATGGGTGTTGTCATCGTTAAACTAGATGTAAGTAAAATTGAATGGTAACAAGTAGACAACAAGATTTGTTTCTGAGAGGAAGCTGACAATAAGCTTAATTTATGATCTTCTTAGGGAAATTTAAGAACTAATCAATTGTGGATTTAAAAAGGCGACGAGATCTTGAAAAATGGTTAATAAATAACGAATATCAAAGAAGAGAAGAAAGTAAAAACAAATTATAAGAAAAATCAAGAAGGAAAATCGAGAACAAAGACGACATAGATATAAAGGTGAAACATTGTTTTTCAAGGATAAGGTCAAGCATTATTGAAAATACTAAGAAGAAATGAATGACAAAAATATTGTCAATGTGGCCACATTTATATATATTGAGCAACAAAATAAAGGATGGGCCAATAGAATTATGGACAATGGGCTTGGGTCAATTTATGTTAGAAATCTGCTCTTTACCCAACAAAAATTGCTCGCTCCCAACTGAAATGATAATTTTACCCCTGCGTGTTTTAATTCACACATCATATACATTCTGCATGACTTAAGTCATGCTGTGTGAGTTAAGCCACGCAACGTGACTTAAGTCATTTAACAGAAACATAAACCCACATATTTCCAACTTCTCCAAGTACGATATTTTCCCCTCCAAGTCTGATTTTCTTCATTCTTGCGCCATTCAAAGTCAATTTCTCCCACAATATCAAGTAAGTGTTGTATATCCTACTTCATTGCTATTTTTTGGTTGAAATTTTAGATTTTTTGAAGAAATTTGACATTTTTAGGTTTTTAGAAATTTGGCTTGCATGTTACTTTTTAGGATTGTTAGTGATAAATTAAGTTAGGAATTGTAGTTTAGAAGTTGTTTAGAGTTCAATTTGATAATTTTAGGGTTTTGAAATTGTTTAATTTTAAATTGATGGAAATATGAACTCTAGGTTTTTGATAAAATGTCTCAATGAATTTCCTTTTGATTTCTTCAATATTATTAATGAAATTAGTTAAAATTTGGTTTGTTAATGTTGATTATAGTTAGTTTGACTGCAATGTGGTAGTTTACGAATTGAAATGACACTACCGAAATTTAACAGTTGTTGTTGTATTGTTAGAAATGACACAATGTCCGTATGAAAATGTCTCATTGATTTTTTTCTTTTTGAAATGTTGTGCAGATATGTCTCAGAGGAATATGTCTCAGAGTCCTGACAGAATTAGGTTAGGGAAGGAGTCGTCTACTAGTAGTTCACGGAGGGAGAAGGAAGCACTACACCCTCCTATGGCTGGTCGAGGGAGAGGTGGGGGCACGAAACTTGGTAGGGTTGATGCTACGGGGGGATCAACGTCACAGACAGGTCCTCCCAGGTGGCGGACCCAACACAATATCAGTATCAACATCAACAGCAACATCATGAGGAGTATCAGCCTCAGTACCAGGAGACGTATCAGCCTCAGTATCAGGAGGGGTATCAACCACAGTATTAGGAGGCGTATCAGCCTCAGTATCGGCAGCCTCAATATGAGCAGCCTCCTCAGCAGTAGGTTGAGGCTCAGGGGGAGCCTGGTATGGAGGATGAGGGCTTTCCAAGGGGGTCTTAAAAGTTGTCGCTTTTACCGGACTTCGGTAAACACGTGGAATGCAAGCTTTGGAGCAATAAACAAGTAAGTATAATTGTTTTACTTTATTTAATGATATGTTACTAATTATTTTACTTATTTCATGCTTATGTTAGAATATTTCATGTTTATTTTACTTATTATTTTTTTAACGTTGTTTGTTAGAATACGTGACATTTTTTTTTACTTAGAATATTTCATGTTTATTTTACTTATTATTTTTTTAACAGTGTTTGGTAGAATACGTGACATTTTTATTACTTAGAATATTCCATGTTTATTTTACTTATTATTTTTTTAACGGTGTTTGTTAGAATACGTGACATTGTTTTTACTAAGAATATTTAATTTTATTTTTTACTTATTTAATTTATTTTTTTCGATTTCATTTTTAAATGAACCATAAGATGACCGGTGCCTCGCACGGGAAGAAACTTAAGCTTTCAAGCTTGACACTTCCGTTGCGGGTAGAATATAATGGGTGGTTCTGGAACCTGGTGAATGCTTTCGGTCTTACCCCCCTCCTTAAGACTGGATACGAAAGCATCACTCACGGACTCGTTTGTGCTTTAACTGAGAGATGACTTGACGAGACCAACAACTTTCATCTTCCTGTTGTGGAGATGATCGTCACACTAGATGATGTGGCGTGTCTTCTAGACATCCCCGTCGCTGGAAGGCTCATTCAGGAGGATGAGTTATCTCATGATCGGGGCGTAGAGCTGTTGGAGAATGAGTTATTGTTTACGGTGGAGCATGTGAATAAACATTGTGGTGCTCATGTCAGTTACACAGCCCTGAAAACGCGCTATGAGGAGCGGTTGAATAGGTGTAACCAGTTGGTGGAGGATTTATCAGAGGAGGAGGAGGTGGAAAAGAGTGTTGTTAGGCCCGCCTGCGTTAAGGCAATTTTGTTGCTCTTGCTTCGCTACACCCTTTTTGCCAGCAAGACCAGCAAAATCGTTAATCTGCTATGGCTGCTTGCGCTTCAGGATTTGGATGAGTTAGATGAGTGGTCATAGGGCGGGATGTGACTTGCTTTCCTATATCACCAGCTTGCTCTAACCTCCGACTCATCTATTGGCGCATTTGGTGGTTACATGAGCTTGCTTGTGGTAATATATTTTTTCTTATTTTTTTTAATTGAATCGTAAATGTATAGTTTTTTGTATGATACTTGTGTGATGATATATATTTGTCTCTTTGTGTTTGCAGGGATGAGTTTTTTCTCACTTCAGACAACTCATTTCGAGGATACGTTATGAAGATTACGATCGGGAGGACCCATATGTGGGTAGATGGAAACCTCACATGGGTGTTTTCTAATGATGGATACTTCAGAGGAGGGATGGATTCGATGGAGCATTTTCATGTCACATGGAGGTCGTATGAGCACCGACGAGACGTGACGCCTTTTCAGGACGTATGTTGCTACTCCGGATGGATCATGGCCGGCAAAGCCAGGATGGTGCGTCACTTGCTGGAGCGGGTTCTGAGGCAGTACGGCCGTGTTCAAACCATTCCCAGACCTCCTATTACAACGATTGAGTCTCTTGAGCCAGCGCGGGTGGTTACGACCTTCTTGAAGTTTGCTCTCCATGTCCTTACCCAGCAGCAAAGGGGTGAGTCGGTCCTGGAGGAAGAGGAATGGATGCATTCAAATGGGTACATTAAATGATTCTAAAAAGTATCCCATCCTCTTATGATCGGCCCTGCTCCCGTTCCTGAGTACGCGGTTCCGAAACCTGTCTACGAGGAGATTCTAGTTGAGCAACAATGTCTCAGACATCCTCCCGATCCATTCCAGATCATCGGGAACACCAGAGCCAGAGTGGAGAATGCAATGCGGATTCCTGATGTGACTTCAAATCCACTTTTTTTCGGAATTTTGGAGGGCATCTGATCCAATTATGCCGTGTTTGATGAGAAGAGGAAAATGATAAAAATTCTGATCTCCTCTTGTTCCAATCTTTATATAGGTGTGTGGATCAATTATCCTTTTTGCACTTACTCAACATACTAATTCCCTTTAAGTCCTATTCTAAGTTTGGTCTATTTTGAGTTGGACCTCATTGAAAAAAATTTGTTCACTATCTAATTACTCCTCTAAATCAATTTAATTAAATTTGAGGTTAGCAAGGACGTTGTGAAGAATATTTAGCAATAAGAAAGATGTGGACTATAACAATGCCTCACTTGTGCAATATATAATTGACATGAATGAATGAAAGCTAAGAAACAATATTCGTGAGGAATGGAAGGGTATCTACCCATGTTTGAAACTTGATACAGAGCTTTCCTCCGTTTCACCACTTTCTCCTTATTACCTTTGAATTCCTTCTCATGTCTAGCAAAAGCTTGACCATATATTCCACTCACCACTTTCTCCTTATTACCTTTGAATTCCTTCTCATGTCTAGCAAAAGCTTGACCATATATTCCACTCTGATTTCTCCCAACAGCAGGACCCACATCGTAAAAAACTGGAAAAATAACCCGATGGTTCAAGGAAAACCTATCAAGGACATATGCAACGGCGGAGCCAGAAAAAAAAGTTTGGGTGAGCCACTAAAATAAATTATAATAAACACAAATTAAAGTTATAATAAGTATTAAACACGAAGTTGAAATGACAGAGTTTGGCTAAAAATCTAGGGTGAATACTTAAATAATTATTACATATTTTACGACTACTATAATTATGAAACTTTATTGTACCGTTAACTGAGAGAATTTTTAGTTGACGAGCAAGAGATTTGAAACCCATGTAAATTCGAAGGTCTATAAGTCATCGCTAACATGCCAAGTATAAGCATCACAAAAATCACGTATGCCACTTTTGAAACCGTCAAAAACTAAAACCGTTGAAAAATTGTTTAAAGTCTCGCAAAATAGACTTATAATTGAATTATTTAAATTTTTCAGGTGGACCACTACATCACTTTGTGGCAATTTGGATAAGCTAAAACCTAAAACAGACAAACAATTGTATAAAATCCCACAAAATTGATCTATAATCGTTAATTTTTTTATTTACCCAAATGGGCCGTGGCCCACCTTAGCCCATAAAAGGCTCCGCATTATATAAGCAATTCCAAGCAAGATGATGAAAAAGCGTAGTTGTTAGAAAAGACGATAATGGCAATTCTTGATTCATTGATGACGTTGAAAAGTGATGATTCGGTTTCTTCCTGGTAATGTATGAAGGTGTTAATTCCTTTGTTGCTAAGAGATTTCCAGAGATTGCCAGCGAAACCGTAACAAGTATCGGCGCCGAAGAAGGTTAGGAAAACGTCGTAGGTGATGGAAATGGAAGAGGAAGCTGCCATGAGAGTGAGACATCGTCGTTTCAGATGGAGTCATTCACTTTATGGTTGAGTCCAAGACAAGGAACAAAAGAAACGCGCTAAAGTGTTTTGTTCCTACTCATCTCTTTTTTTCAACTCTCAAGTAGTGGTGGGGTACTCTAAATTGATATTGTTGAATTCTAATCACAACCTCAAAGTTGTGTGTAAATTTCATCAATGATGTGCTTTGTGGATCAGGATTATCTTCTCGTCAATATTGTAGTGTTGGTTTGGGATCTTAAAATGAACTTTGTCTTCGGTGTCAATTTAAGAAGTTTAGGTTTCTTCACAACTAGGATTGTATGTCTTTGTGGCGAGAAAAACGTCATACCTTTCGACCAATCGTGTCTGTAATAAATTTTAAGGTTTAGATCTTACCATGTGTCAATTGGTGTAAAAATATGACAGATTTCATTTGTGTGAATGAGTTTTTAATGTCTTTATATCTTCTAACCAATCTTTTTTTTTTTATTAAAATGATTATTTATCTATCATTTTCTTTCATGAGAATATACTAAGTCACCAAAAGTCAATGTCGGAAATAACGGATAAATACCATTGAATTTTTAAACAACTTTTGGGACAAACAAAAATTTACATAAACCCTAAACTAAACAATTGAGAGTTGACATGAAAACTAAAACAATAGAGAGAAAAAATAAAAATATAATGTAAATATGAGAGAGTTGTCAGAAAAGTTGTCGAAAATGACTTTACAAATATCATTTATTTTTCCTAATATGACTAAAAAAGAAAAAACGCATTGATGTGAACAGCATCATCCGCTTACCAGGTATATAAGGGCCTAAGCTAAACAAGTTTGGTTAAAATGAATAAAATATGCGAACTACAATGATGGCAATAATTGTTCTTCTCTCTAGAATTTTTGTGATTTTTAGCTCTTTGGCTATAATTGATGCTCCAATATTGTTAACCAATATTGATATTAGTAAGTCCTTCAACCGAAGTAGTTTTCCAAAAGGTTTTATTTTTGGAACTGCTTCATTATCTTACCAGGTACTACTCCAATTATTTCAATATTAATTCTTTTACTGTTATTTGTGTATTTAAGATGCTAATTCAATGAATAACTTTTAGCATGAAGGTGCAGAGAATGTTGGTGGCAGAGGACCAAGTATATTGGATAATTCTACACATAAATATCCAGGTAGTTTCCTTTGAAAGATGCATAAATATCTAGGATTTTTACACCTTAGAATTGGTCAATCCGAAGGTATAAAATGCAACTTTTACAAGTTTTTACACTTTCGGATTAGTTGCCGATGTAAACAATCCTCATAATTTTTGAAGTTTAGTGTGAGATGTTAGATTTCATTAAAAAATTAGACAGTGTAAAATACAATTATTCAGGTGTTTCTATGTTGGCCAATACGACAGTGCAAAATGTTCACTTCAAATAATTTAGGATTTTTATATATCCGGATTAACCAATCCGAATAACTCTTGTCCGGATTGGTTGGTTAGGAAAGGGGCGAATTCTACAAAAACAAAAGATTTTGGGGTGGAGAAATTTTCAAATTTATTCAATCTGGTTTTTCTTCATAAGCATTTATATCATATGGTTATAACACCCTCACATTATATTGTATTATTGTTGACACAGAAAAAGTAGAAGACACAAGTAATGGATTAGACAAAGATACGCAGATTACTTTTCTCGATCTTGTTTGTTATTTCAAAGGATATGAGTTGACAGTGGTTCAAAATATACTTCGTGCTCATCATGGTTACAATGTGAAAGATCAAATCCATGTTTTGATTGATGAAACTATCATAGAAACTATCTTAAGTATTAGTGGCAGTAAGGAGACAATTCACGACGCGATCGAGAAAATGGCTAAAGAACTTGTTTGTCAAGAATCACCAACAGAGATTGGGAAACGTATTAAGTTATTGTTGCGTGAAGATATAATTTATTTCTTAAAGCAAAACAAGGTAAGGTTAACTATTTTTTCCATAATCTGTGTTGAAGTCCTACTCATGTGCGTACGCGTATTATACTTGATTAGTGTTTTTTATATTTAAAGGGAAATAGTAGTTTAAGAGTGTTCCTGGTCTTGTATATTCAAGATTATTCATTGAATATTGTTTTCTTTAGGGCTTTATAATTGTTTTCTTTAGGGATTTAAATTTGACTATGGTTAATGTGGTGTCATGATGGAAGACGGGGTTTTGAGCATTCATACAAGTAGATTGGACATTATATCTTTAACCGAAAACCTTAAAACATTAAAGTATACGAGTCGTCATACTTATAAATTGCTCAACATCCATTTTCCTATTTAATGTGGGACTTCTAACTCGAATGTAAAATGCTAATAATCAATAAATTACATAGATACATGATCTTTCTAAAGATTAATTCATTGCAAGTTTGATATCAAGACTAGCTAAGAATCTTGGATGCAAATAAAAAATCGCTTGCTCATGAATCATTCACTCATCTAGTTGATAAGAAATCTCTACCATACATATTACTCGAGTCATACGAGGTTTTCAGAAACATAAGTAATTTATATTGAATAACTTGAATCACTCTATTATTCTGAACAACTTGAATTACTCTATTACATCCACACAAACTCAATCAATTGCATTCATAAACCTGACGTGTAATATTGAATTCTTGTTACCTTGTTGACTTTGTTAGAACAAGAATGGTTCATACAAGTTCTCTTTGGTTTTGATAATAACAAAGTATTAAAGAACAATTGGTATACTAACATATGTTCAAGTGTGCAGGATCTCCTTATCATGAAGAAGCAACATATGAAGAGCATCAGAAAGAGATTGAGAAGCTTAAAAGATTATGGTGGAAGATCTACTGAACGGTCAACCAGAAGTCAACGTGCTATTAGAATGAGAAGGCTTGATTATATGGATGATTATGAGAATTCATTGCCGGATGATTATGAGAATTCATTGAGTCTTTCTAATCCCAACGCATTGTGGAGACTAGTTGGCCTTGTGTCAAGTGTAGTAGGCCAATTATGTTATGCTCAGAGCCCTTCTTTCAATCGACTAATTGGAAAATGGACCATTCTCAAGTACTTTCTATATGGGTTGTTTTCCTTGGCTATCTTTACTACCATATTGTTTGTAAAGCAGCACTCATCGTCCACACGATATGCTCATATAAAAACTTACATGAGCTTTGCAGTTTTGATGATCATCTCAGTGTACTCATTCTATTACGACAAGGCTGTGAACGGGAAACCTGAAATATTGAGCCTAGTTTCGAATGCTGCATTTGCTTTGATGTCGTTAAGCTTGTCAAAACTGATCAAGTTTGGATTTGAAATAGGTATATTTGCTTATTTCCTAAGTTGCCTAGTGGTTCAACTGTGGACCATCAATTGGATGCTGATTTTGGTTGCTATAATCTTTGGTTGTCCGCTCTTTGTTATGCATTCGACTTCACATTCCCAAGAAGCGGTTGACAGGGATCAAATTATTGATGAATCTTCAGGTTCTGATCCAGAGGTTGGTAATGTAGGTCAAGCAGATGTTGATGTTAGCAACGGAAGTCAAGTTATTATTGATACATATCCGGATTCCCAACAAGAGGTAGCTAGTGAAGTTCAAGTTATTCAGTGTTCTTCAGAGACCATACCAAAGGTTGCTAGTAGTGGAGATGATCAACATGTAGACATAATCTGTGAAGAAAATTCAGTAAGTGTTTTAGCATTGTAAGGGATTTTTTACTCCATATATATGGACAATGGAAGTAATGACATTGATATTTGGACACAATTTCGACACCATGTACAATACACCCAGTTTCGGTGTGTTCGGATTTCAAGCAGAAAGAAAGAATTAATATCAAACTGGAAATCGTATAGAATATGTTCGAAATACGGTGTCTAGGGTCTAAATAACATTTTATATGTTCAAAATGTAGACTGTTGAGACTTTACCCATTGTTGGTGAACCTGAAACAAACGGTAACAAGAAAGCTAGAAAATTCTATAGAACTATAACTTGATAAAACAAAAACTATCAAAAGATTTAATGAGATAACACCAGAGATTGTTAACAAAGTTCAGATAAATTTTCAGTTTAGTACTCAAAGTATGAAAATTCATAATGATAAATTTTCCATCAAAAGACTTTTCATATAGGCACTAACCAAATTAGTTACAACCATACTAACAGGAAAAAGTTAAAGCTGAGCTGACCATCACAATGAATACAAATTGAATTCTGTTTCAAAAACTATTTATCAACTAAACCTTTGATTCAAAGTCCCTTCCTTCACATCTAATATACAAACTTTAAAGCTTATTTCGATTTTGTTGTGAATTCATTAAAAATCACACCAATAAAATACTTGATGTGTGGAGCAAAATAATCAAGCAACCAAAACAACGTGGGTAACAATTATAAACACAAGCAAAAGATAGAACACAACCAAGAGAAAGTGAGAGAACATACAAGAATCGATCTTCAAACCTAATTCTACTCAAAGTCCCGAATCTCTTCTCTTCCCATGACGAAGAGACTCAATCCTAATAGTGTTTCTCCAAGGTGAATCAATGCCAACCCTAGTGTTTATTGCCAAGAGAATTCTCTACAAACCCTAGTTTTGATGTTGGCTTCTAAACCCTTGTTTTCTGGCTCTGTACTCACCTTTTCATCTGATACGAGGTCTATATTTATAGAGAAATATAACTCATAAATTTGGAAGGGATATCACGTTAAAGATACGTTTCTTTTTTTCCTATTTCAACGCAAAATATATTTGCATCAAATATTCCCTTCATACGGTACAAAAATATATTTATTGTTCATAAATATATTTTCAACAACAATCTTCTGGAAGCACACAAAATATATTTAAAACAAATCTTTTAGTCAACAATCTTCATCCATCAAATTTTGAGTCAATTTTAACATTTCTCCACCTTGACTCTAAATTAGTGATGATGCCAATTTAACCATCAATCACTTTGCTTCTCTCGCATTTTATTTTCCCTTGCTTCCAACTACACCAAGTAGCTCCACAAGCTTCCACCCTTTGCCTCTTCAATCATCGGAATGTCTTCCGTCTTCTTGAAGTTCCTTGCATCCAACTACACTAGGAACTTTTTTGTAGTTCCACAAGTATACACCAAACCTTCTTCAACCACGAAACATCTCCCGCTTCCTTGAAGATCTCCTTGCATCCAATCACACTTGGTCTTTTAGGTAATCAAACAAGTCATGCCATACATTCTTCAAACTTCAGACTGCCTCCTGTCTTCTTGAAGAATTTCATTGCTCAAAACTAGAGTGTAGCACCCAAGGTCTACCTAGTCATATCATTCCTGATATCATCAACTCCACCTTAAGTCAAGCTTTCTCGACCTAAACTAGAAAATGCATACATCCACTATGACTTTCACCTTAAAAACTCTACCTCAAAGGTTGATCACGAGTAATCTTACCTCCACTTCTTCACACTGTCCATGAGTATTATTACCATCGCCTCTTCAGGGTGATATTGAGTGTTTAACGTCTCTCCAGACGACCACCTCTCTACAAGGCATCATTCCCAACGTGAGAGACATCACCTTCTTCATCACCCCAACGACACACCACCAAAGCACCCGCATCCTCATAACCCTTGAAGACTATTTGTGTAGAGTTACCATTGTTCTCCGGAAAATACTTCTTGAAGTGACCCATCTTGTGACAGTTGAAGCACTTAAACTTTAACTTGTTACCACTCTTTCACTGGTTACGTCTACCTCCACTATTCCTTCTTGAAACACTTAGGTCTTCACTGTTTTAATCTGTTCTCAAGTCCTTGAACTTGGTCAATTCCTTGGTTCTCAAAGCCACTTGAACTTCTTCCAAGGTAACAGTGCCTTCTTTGCCATAAAGCATGGTATCCTTGAAAGATTCAAATGATCTCGGTAGAGCACACAACAAGTGTATAGATTTATCTTCATCCTCAAGATGCACTTCAATGTTTTCCAAGTCATTAAGCATTTTGGTGAACTCCGTAAGTTGCTCCATGATGGCCTTTGACACCACCATCTTGAATGAGTAGAGTTGTTGTAACAGCCCATTTTTTGCTAGAATTATTTAATTATTTATTATGTGTGTTTATATGTGCTTGTATGTGATTAATTGTCTCTGTGAGTATTTTATTTGGGATTAGTAGATTTTTCGGTCTAGAAGGGTATTTTAGTCATTTGGTGAGAAATGGTAAATTAGTAATTTATATTAAGAGGTTATTTTCGATGTTTTAAGTGGGAATGATTACTTTTACTAAGTTACTAGTGAGTTGGGGTAATTATTTAGTTATTTTTAAGAGGTTATTTTTGATGTTTTAAGAGGTTATTTTGCTTTGATGGTTAAGGAGAAGGAGTTGATTGAGCAGTTTCAGGATTTGAGTTTAGTTAGTGAGCTGACGTCAGATGGTGTGAAGTTGAGTATGTTGAACCTGATGAGTAATATTTGGAAGAAATTAAGAATGGTCAGAAAGAAGATTTGGAACTTGTAAATCATGTAGTGTTGGTTAATCAAGGTAAAGGTGTGGATTTCAGATTGGATGAGAATAGTGTTTTGATGTTTCGTGGTCGAGTTTGTGTACTAGATGTACCTGAGCTTAAGAAGCGGATTTTGGAGGAGGATCACAGGAGTAATCCGAGTATTCATCCAGGAGCAACGAAGATGTTGCAGAGTTTGTGTATGCTTAGTTGGTTTGTTTTGAATGCCCTTTGATATTTATAAACTAATGTACAAGTTTTGGGGTTGAATTTGGGGTCAAGGGGATCAAAAATGGGATTTTGGGGTAAAAATTTGAGGGTTCCCGAGAGCGAGCTCAGAGCGAGTCGCCCAGTCCAGCGCCCATGTTTTTCGTCGTTTCGGGTACTCGTGGTCGATCTGGACCGTTCCAAACTGATTCTTTTGATGTATTTAACTGTTGTCAAGCTTTCTAAACCTTTGGAAACATCAAACGAATTGGATTGAACTTGGTTTTGTGAATCGATTCAATACTTTTTGAAAAATGTTCAAGATTACGAATTTTCCAAAAACTCGTTTTCTCAAAGTAAAAGGGTAGAATTAGGATTGTCTACTGTAGTTATGATTTATGAAATGGTTTTGGATGGTAATCATGAGTTTTTGCTTGCTATTGCTTTGAAAACTTGAATTCTTTGGAAAAACGACAAAACGATACGAACTTTGTGAAATTTTGGAATTTATTGGAATTGGCCTATGAAAATGTTAGTTTTCATATGTGAATTGTGTATATACTCATTTGAGGCGTTTGAACTTGTTTACATTGATTTTTGTTGAATAATCGGAAAATGCTAGTTTACATAAACTTAGACGAACTTTGTCAAATTAATACTTTATGGTCGGGTAACTTGTAGGAGACTTTGAATTTATGTTAATACAATAGAATGTGAATGAATTGATGACATTTGAGTGTTTATTGTGATGAATATTGTAATGTGGATAGATGTCTGTCTTTTAGGTAAAATATGAATTTGAAACTGATGGTGTAAATCCACAAGTGCACGGTTTACCGAAGTAGTAATAAACAGTATCCTTCTGACAGGGAGTTATGAATTCAATTAACTTGTCAACAAGGTTAGAAGAAAGTTCAATAGTTGAAATTTGTGATTTTGTTTGAATAAAAATAACAATAATAAAAAGCGTCTTGGGATTATTGGTTCATCATGGTGACAAATCCTTCACAAACCAAACCCTAAACCTAGAACTTTATGTTGGACCTATTTTCTAAAGACAAGTTTCTCTTTAGACTATTGATGTAGTAAATCCGCAAGTGCACGATTTACAAAAGTAGTAAAAAGAGAGTATGGTTCCGACAAGGAGTTGTTGAATTTAATTAACCTTTGTTGAATGATTAGAAGAGAGAGTTTAATACAAAAGTTGGGATTTTTAAAGGTTTAAAAATAACAATAGTAAAAAGCGCATTGGGATTATTGGTTCATCTTGATGACAAACCCTTCACAAACCAAACCCTAAACTTAGAACTTTATATTGGACCTACTTTCTAAAGATAAGTTTCTCTTAAGCCTATCACATCTCCTTTCGGTTTCAGTATGTGTGTTCCTCTAGCAACCACGCTTATTCTCATGATTGATTTCTATTAGAATCCTTGAAGAACGAAACTTTATTTTTCTCAAGGTTTTCTAGACTATTCTCATGTTTCGCAATCCTTGTCTAATTTCACTTGTTCCAATATCAAAACCTCTTCTTTCGATGCTTCGCTTTGATACTTGTGATGATGAATTAACAAGTATTAACCCTCCGTTGTCGCTTTATGAGTTTGATACTTGTTAATTCATTATAAAAACGGTGAAATTACATTAGAAAGTATATTTATATAAAATTAGGGTTCGAGGCTTGGTTTGATTAGGATTAGGTCATTAGAATCATCCAACAATCCCAGGACAAGAAGAGTCTACTCATTCATGTTCATCGTAGACATAAAAGAGAAGAAGATGAACATAAATAAAATAACAAGAAAATAAAAGAACTTTTATTAAAGAAAACAATTGTCACTATTGAATTCCGAAAACAAAAGATGATTCTACAAACTAGATGGCTGCTCGATTTATAGTATAACATTTACTTGAGCCCCAAGAATTAAATCACTAAAGATGAAGAATTCATGTTTGGATAGATGATAATTTTAAACCTAGATTCAAAAGTATTTTTCAATCACAATTAAATCAAACATAAACAATAAAGTGCAAGAATAATCTCAATATCATATCAAATGCTAGAACCATATATTTAAAGATCAAAAGATTACATGTTTAGCTAAGATCAAGTACCTCTAATCCCAACAATAGATATTTAGCTACTCATTGTCATGGAAGCCTTGCAAGAATGAATTGAAAGAGAAGGACTAATTACAACTTGTGATTTCTCAACAAAGGATGAAGGATCCACCTTCTATCACTCTCACTCTTTGAAGAACAAGCCCTATCTCTCTCTCTCTAAGACAATTACAAGATATTATATGAGATTCTAAGATGATACAAATGAATGGAACAAGTGAGCTTTTATAGACTTTCTGATCTGCATCAACTCGCCTTGCGAGTAGCTTCATTCGCCATGGCGAGTAGCTTCATTTCACCAGTGGGTTTGTGACACGTCACCTCTGAGGAGATTTAACCGCCCTAACTTGCCTCGCGAGTATATTGCTCGCCTTGGCGATCGCTGAAGTTGTGCTCTCTGGACCTCCTCACCATGGACTCGCCTTTCTGTTCGCCATTGCGAGTTTGCTCGCCTTCTGATGAGCAAAACCGCAAGTGCACGGTTTTACCGAAGTAGTAAAAATAGAGTATCGTTCCGACAGGGAGTTATGAATTTAATTAACTTTTGACAATGATTAGAATGAAAGTTTTAGAAGTTATAAAGTTTGGATTTTTGTTTTGAAATACAATAAAAATAATAATAAAAAGGTGCCTTGGGATTATTGGTTCATCATAATAACAAATACTTCACAAACAAACCCTAAACCATAACTTTATATTCGACCTACTTTCTAAAGACAAGTTTCTCTTTAGCTTATCAAAGCCTCTCTCGAGGTGCAGTGAGTGTGTTCCTCTAACAATTAAGCCTATTCTCATGGTTGATTGTTATTAGAATCCTTGAAGAACGAAACTTTATATGTCTCAAGGTTTGTTAGACTATTCTCATGTTTCGCAACCCTTGTCTAAATTCACTTGTTCCAATATCAAAGCTCTGCTCTCGCTTTATGAATTGATATTTGAGATGATGAATTAACAAATACTAACCCTCCGCTCTCGCTTTATGAGTTTGGCATTTGTTAATTCATTATAAAAACGGTGAATTAGATTAGAAAGTAGATTTATATAAAATTAGGGTTTATGGTTTGGTTTGATTAGGATTACGTCATTAGACTTATCCAACAATCTCAAGACAAGAAAGAGTCTACTCACTAACGATCCTTGTAGACATAGAAGAGAAGAAGAAGAAGAAGAACATAAAATAAAGGTGAA
>Ga0228710_1002278_pt1 | contig 30105 bp, 18 predicted proteins | sample MedpolnodulmetaG_FD_177995 | JGI IMG/M metagenome (GOLD analysis project Ga0228710, IMG submission 177995) | Root nodule microbial communities from Medicago polymorpha collected in Santa Monica, California, United States - pink nodules | ecosystem: Host-associated > Plants > Roots > Nodule...
CCCCCTTCTTGTGGTTTTTCCCAACTAGCGACAGATCAGCATGACTAACGGAGCACTTGGACGGAGGGACCTTTTTTATGGACGTCTGACAAATTCAGGGACTAAGTTGATATTTCACATAATTGAGGGACGAAGTTGGCCGACGCGTGAAAATTCTGGGACGAATTTGATGGTTCACTCGGCATTTTTACTAGTACTAATTTTTTAGGGAAGATTTCTTAGCAAGACACTTGGTTGACTTTGTGGTCAGTGACATTGATGGTACTGATCAGCCATAATATCACAAGTGTACAAAATAACAAAAGAGTTTTGTCAAAGAGAGAAGAAAATCGTTTGTGACATTGTGATTGACAAATATCATCAATATCATCAACCACAATATCACCAAAAACCCACGATTTATCAAAGTGTTGATTGGTCCACCGGTAAAAGACTTAACTAGAACTTTTACCCGTGCTACCGCTCGGGTCATAAACAATGGATAAGTTAATATGTTACAATATGACGTCCATTTGTTTTGGATTTTTTAGAAAGAAAAAAAATCTATTTTTTAAACAAAAAAATCATTTTTTTTTAATTTTTGTAGTGTTTTGTTTTTTATTTTTAAAAAATCCTTCTTGCTAGAAAAAGTCATTTTTAACCACAAAATGAAAAGCTAATTAAAGTAGCTTTTTATAAATCTATTTATTTTATAAATGCAATGAAATCAAGTGTAAGAATATCAAAACAAACTGGATTTTTATGATAATAAACAAACAGAAATAGTTGTAGATTATTTTAACTCAAAATATATTTATGTTTTTTTTGGTAGTGTTACAAAGTAATTATGTTTTCATGTAAAATCTTAGTACTATTACTAGCTTTTTATAAAGGATGCAGTATTAATTTTTCGCGTGTGATACGATTATTCTTACATTATTATCGAGCATCTCCAATAAACATCACATTAAAAGTCAATAAAATAATTAATAAGCCAATAAACATCACATTAAAAGCCAATAAAATAATTAATAAGCCAATAAACATCACATTAAAACTCCATAAAATAATATTAATTAGGATCTGAAAATCGTTCTTATTATGACAAAAATAAACCTTCATTTGTATGATGTTTTTCCACACCTAAATCTCAAATTGGAGAGATGGAATTTTCAAAGGTTTATTGGGTTTGTACTTTGTTTTACTTGTTTTTTCCTCTAGTTTTGGGTGATCATGGCTTTAAAATGGTTTCAAAAGGTGTCTCTACTCCCCCATCATTACCTAACAAAAAACCAAATGTTCCTATACATTCACCACCACTTCCTCAGGCACATCGCATAAATTTGAATTTTAAAATGTTGCAAAAAGGTGTGCATGTTCCGACATCAGGACCCAACCCAAAATCGATTACTTCTCCACCTTTATTAGCACATCGAACACATTTGAATTTTCAAATGTTACCAAAAGGTAAGCGTGTTCCGCCATCAGAAGATAGCATGAGACACAATGGTGTTCCACCTTACCATAATTAAATTTTGTTATAATACAAAATTAGTGGTGTGTGTCTATTTATTCGTCTAGCTATGGTATTGGAACTTTGAATTCTGCACTTTTGGATCCTCAAAATTTTGAATAAAATTATGAGAATTAAAGGTTGTAGAATGCTTAAATTTATATTTTTTATAAATAATGGTTATAACCAAAAGTTTCATTGCTTACGTAATTTATGCTCAAATAATATTGTGATATTATTTAGTGATGTTTTTGTTCTCTTGTTCAGTATTGAGTTAGATGATCTTATATGAATACTTTTAAATTTTTTAATTTGAATAATGGGTTAGATATACTTGAGGTCTTTACAAATATCCGATCTTTTAATATTGATCTCTATTCATTTAAAAAAATAATAATATTGGTCTCTATTAAAATTTTATTATATTTTTAGTCTCCGATGTTTTTATCGTTTGCAGATTTGGTCCCTATTGTCAAATTGATGATGACTAGACAAACAGAGAGGCCATGTAGACGAGCCACTTACATACCACATGGACTAATTTAATAATATGGCATGACATGTGTTAAAAACTTTATTTAAATTAAAAGAATCTAATGTTTATTTCATTTATTAATGTTTATTCCCCTTTTTTTAAAGGCTGGATCCTTTAAATTATTTAATTGTAATAAGTTAGTCTTTTTTGTACCACTTAAGTCCTTTAAGTTATTTAATTATTACAAGTTTGTTCTTTGAGTTTTTTTTTACCACTTAGGTCCTTTAAGTTATTTAACTTTAACAATTTCGAAGATTTCAAATCTTAAAAATGTAAGTTACTCGACATTTAAAAGTTACAATTAAATAACGTAAAAGACACAAGTGGTACGGAAAAAAACTTAAAGAAATAACTTGTAATAATTAAATAACTTAATGACGTAAAATACCAACTTATTATAATTAAATAATTTAAAGGACCTCGAATATAATTTAGCTTTTTTTAAAAGCATGCTTTAGGAAATTCATTACTATTAAGCAAGGTAATCAAAACCGGACCGGACATTAAACCAGTATAGGCATGGGTTCGAGGTTTTGAGGTTCAACCGGATTCAACTAAATAATGTTTTTTTTATCATTTTTTTATTATATTTCTAGTAATAATATATGTCTTTTTATTAAAATATGATAAATAATAAAGAAAAGAATTGTCAAAAAATAAAATAAAGAAAAGAATTAACAAAGCTCATCTCACGCACCTAACCTCAATTATAATTCACTAATAATCTCAAAACTCTTTTAATTTTTTTTTTTTGTTTGAAATAAAGACGGAAGTTTTACCTTATACCCCTACATTTGTACTTTCACCCTTACAATTTATCAAAAAATCCAATATTACCCTTTTGTCATTTAATTATTTTGATATGTTTTCACCCTCACTTTCAATGTTTCCCTATCATATGAGTTCACCCCCTCATGATTTTCAGAAACCTTTTTTAATCAAAGAATCTCTAGTATGTAATTTTATTTTTCGGAAAGCAGCAAAACACAATTTCAGAAATTCCTTAATCATTCTTTCTTTTAAACCTTTCATGTTGTCGATCCCTATCTTTCAAATTAGGACACCGTAATAATTTGGATATGTATTTTTAACTAATTGATGTCTATGAGCCTGAAAATTTTGTTCTTTTGTTGGGGTTCCTTTCTCTTTCTCAGCTAGTATCATCATAACCAATGTTCATACAACAACCATGTGAATAAGCTATTAAATTGAATAAAAGTAGGTTCCACTAATACTCACCATAACTATTGTTAATAGTAACAATTGAATCCAACGGGATGGTTTAAGTTTTCCAAAAAGACAAATTGAAAATCAAAGAATTGATTTGGAAAACTCATTATTGTTGTCTCATCCGAAATCAAATTTGAAATCAAATCCGATAATCCAGATCTAGCATGTAGAGGTCGTAAAGTTTCGTAGAATTCTGAATAAGTTTCGATTTGTTTTGATTTTTCGACCGAAACACGTAAATTCGTAACTTTCCATGTTTCTTAATATCAGAAAAGCAATTGCTTCCTTAACATGTTTCATCTCCCACTCTCATACTCCCATGGGTTCAGTATTCCTCTTCTCCCATTTTCTGTCTTCTTCTCTTAAATCTTCACTGTTGCTTCCATGGTAACTTCAAAATGATGAATTGCATGGATTGCTTGCCCTTCCTTATTGTTCTTTCTTCTGAAATCTTGTGTTTTACTGATCTTTATTAATTTGTTTCTGTTTTGAATCTTAACTCAATTGAAACAAAATGATCTTTACTGATCTTTAATATTATTGTACAGATCTGGAAAACAAATGTGAAGGGAAACAAATCGATAAGAAATAATAGTGATTTCAACTTTTTTCTTTTTTGAAAAAAATAAAACTCTAAACGGTCAGACCTATAAAACCGTCTGAACCGGCGGTTTCCCGGTTTTATCCGGCTTTTGACCGATTTTCCGGTTGTTGACTCGGTTCTGTGAACCATGGGTTTTTAAGGCCTGCCGGACCGGACAGGGGTTCGGTTCCCAGTTCAACCAGTTGAACCGGCCGGCCCGGTCCGGTTTTGACTACCTTGCTATTAAGGTTCAACACTGGACATAATCTTCATGTTAGATAGACTTCCTATCTCCTAATATGCTATTAAAAAGATGCTGACAAAGAAATTTAGAAACTTACTAATTAGTTATCCAAGTAAAAGTAATCCTATTCTATTTCACAATGAGTATCGTCTTAGCAAAAAATATTTGTTTTAAAATAAATGTATTTTTTAAGGATTTTAAAATAAATGTTATTTTCACTTTTTAATGTAGAATAAATTATTATTTTTCCTTTCAATTACGCTGTTTAATTATTATTGATACACTACACTCAAAACATTAACTTCTACTTTACATTTATGATGATTAGAATACACACCAATAGTTCATATAGTTACTTTAGTAAAAATGATGTTTTTTTAACTCTTAATATGTGTACAACAACCTTAAACAACACTTATTTTGAAACAAAGGAGATAATAATAGAAGTGTGAGAGGGAGTGGTGGAGAAATAAAAACTGCATTAGCCAAAGGCGTTCATTATTATTTACCATTTGAGAATTAGAAATCTGGAATTAGCATTTTCCATATTGGAACACATTGACACCTTTGATTAAGAATTGTGCATTTGTTTTGTGTAGGTCAAATACTTAAATTGTATGAAAGTGAAATCAATTCTTTTGATTTAATTTTTAATAACACATTAATGTAAAGCATTCTTGTTTTCCTTTTTCCTGATAAATTAAGTCACCATATAAACCTTTGAATCCCAGGCTCATGATCCCAATGAAATGGCCGAAACAAAAACATCATCATTGTAAAGATATTAACACCAACATATAACATTCCTGTAAGAAGCCATTGTTGATCATCCCTAATGTTACAGTGAAGCACCAAGAAATAGAACGGTATGGTGTAATATCTGAACTCTATAAGTGGAGCTGGTACAAGAACAGCAGCTGTGGCCAAGAAGTATGCCAATATCCATAATTTACTTTTAACTTTCCCTGTTTGAGAAAAGACGATAGTTATAACGCCACACACAATCGAATGAAAGAAAATACAAAATACTTAGTTTGGCAATGTACTAACCCAGCATATGGATGATTGAAAGCCATGAATACATGTAAACTGGCACCAGAAGATATCTAATTGACCAGTGAGCCATGATGACTTTCCTCCAGAGATAGAAAGGGTAATGCCGATTATCGGCAAGAAGGTACGGATGAGCTACACTGCAAAAATCAATTGAAAGACACTCAGCAAAACTATTGAGATTAAGTATGTCTTAGAATGCATCATTATTAGTTTTCTTGTATTATAGATTTGGAACGAGTTGAGCTTCATGACCAAGTGCATGTTTGGATCGGCGATGGGATTGTCGGAATCACGGTGAGCCACCACGATTTTGCCAATTTCATCGCCAATCCAAACATACAATCCATGCAACATGCATGAAAAAATTATCGCTTGATATGAAATCAATGGATAGAATTGTCGGGCAAACAAACTATATCAAATTAAAATTATAGAATATAAGAACAAAATGCTTTTGGAAATACGAGCTTCAAATTTTCCTGTATAAGGGAAAAAACAGACTGAATTCACCAGAATATGCACTTCAGTATTGAAAAATCAAAATGCAGATTCTGCTTGCTAGTTAAACAAATGATAAGAGTTTGATGTAACCTGAAAAAGTGTACAGAGAAAATGCCAGCAATAAGGGCCAGGAACATCTGAATGTAACTAAGGGGCCTACTTCTCCAAAATGACTGAAACAGGTCCACAGCATGGGTGAAAGTAAAATGCATGGGAGCCTGAGCCAAAACAGAAACTAAACTAAAATATAGTATCTGAGCAAAATGTGGGGTAACAGCATGTGCTTCTTTTGCACCTGCAGTGTCAGTAACATATGTTAGAAAGAGGGTCTTATTGGCCAAATAGATCACAAGGGATAACAAGGAAACAAATGTTATATTTACCTAGAACAATACTTCCATTCCAATAGACAAATAAAAGAAAGGCCATCAACACGATGAGAAAGGGGCTAAATGAAATTAAAAGCTCCCACTTCATACGCCATAATGTTAAAAGTAATGCCCAAATTTCATTAACCAAACCTGCAAAATAATATTAATTATGTCTACTATTGCACAGTTAGGAGGAATGGGTTAATTTTCTGCCATGAACTTGGTTATATAGATTTTATTTTCTTATGTATATAAGAGACATTGCGGTTTTCCTAAACATGAATAAGCAATTAGCATACCTGAACAGAAGAACGGAGAAGATGCATTTGTTTTAGGCAAAGTGTGCTCAGCAGTATTTACAGCTTTAACAGACTTTCGCCTTTTCAGATTTAAACTCTTTGCCCCTGTACCAGTAGCACATGTGAAATCATGCTCAATTGATACATCTGACTTGGCTGTTTTTGCATTGCCCTTTCCGTGCATCAGAGACACATCAATTATACTAATGCATGCAACAAAAAGGACCCATATAATATTTGTTTGTCGAACAAGAACTGCAAAGGCTCCAACCTACATACACAATATTGGATGTGTTACTGCCACTCTATAAAATACAATTACACATAGAATTATCTATATATTTCACGGTGCTAAAGGTGAAGTAGTCCACACATAGGAAGTGTCCAATACCAACTCATCAACATACATAAAAGGGCACTTATTAAAAAAAAAACAAAAAAAAGGGAAGGAAGAAAAAAAAAAATTGACTCAAAAGTTTAAAATCTAGACTAGAAGCAAATATCTGAAAAAAGATAGAAAAGATCCATTAAACTAAGAATAGCAATGAAACTAAACTAATTCACATAGTATAAAAATGGCTTTTTATAGAGGTTTTTTTTTTCTGAAATCAAATGACCACAAGGAATTTACTAAGTACATCTCATCTTGAATTCACTGTGTCTTCCAATACAGATAAGAATATTATTTTTCCCTAGTTATATGCATAATGTATCATAATAAGAAACAAACAAGGTCTGTGGCTCTGTGCAGTAAGTATGTTCAGTAACACATATCGAGTTATAGACATTCAGTAACAAATATAACGTTATAAACATTAGATAACTGTATCTGTAATCAAACGATATTAAAACAAAGCTCTTGAATAAAAATGATACACCAAAATAAATATAGATATCAACGTATATACATGTTTGCAATATAAAGTCTACATATACCTTACCAATGCACTTAACCAATAATTCTTTTTCAAACTTGCAAGATACATAGCCAGCACTGCAGTAACGGATGCAACATCCGTATAATAAAGAAAAGTGAAGAACCAGTGAAGGGGGTACAAGGAAAGGACAACAGCATGAAGCATCGCCTTTCTATCACCAAGTGTTGGCTTCAAGTGAATAATGATGTCATACAGAATCATGCAGCATACGACTGCCAAGACACCATTGATTGATCGAAGAATGGAAGCAGAACACATATCAGTAAATGATGATGCAGCTTCTACACAGAAAAAGCCTGGAAACAAAGAAGCAATATGGGCAAGTGAAAGATAGTACCTGCAAAAGTTTTTATATCGGAAAGATCAACAATGGTATTTGATTTGATACTACATTATATTTAAGAAAAGTTATATTCGATTGAATATAATATTCATCTAGGTAAAATAGTTCAAGTTCACTCGAAGTCCTAATCATAAGTTTGAGCAGTACTTAAAATATTATCTTCTAACAGAGCCAGATAGTTACAAAGAATTTAGCAAACACACCATTTTTAATTATTCATGAGGAGCAGGTTCTTTCCCAGATGTGTATTGTGTATTTACTTCTTCAATTACACGTTATATCCATTACATAACCTTATGGTTCTTTCCATTAGCGTGATTCTTTATTAATTATACTACAGTTCAAACAAAACAACCATCCGATTTCAAATTGCTTGATTAGGAGTTTTCTTTCTACAAGAGTGCTTAATGAAATTTGTTTACAAATGACACCCAGAACAACCGTTCTCTACACATTAAACAAATGTGCTACAATTCTAACTGAAAAACTGAAGCAAACCAAAATATTTAGACTTATTTATGATGCCGATAAATCATGAAAATCCCATCATTTCCAGAAAATATCCAAATTTCAGACCATATATTCCTACACCCAAGGCTGTCAAGATCAAGTTTTTGACCAGGATTGGGAGGGGGATAGCATGAGCGCAGCACACAAGATCGCAACTACGATTGGAAGGTTATCTAAGTAAATGCGTAGGAGAGGATGATAGCAAGATCGAGAAACATAAGATCATAAATACTGGTGTTTGTGTGTTTATATATATACTGCACAAGTTCACAATTTTAAAAATAGAACAACCAAATCCACACCAAAAAAACTACTCAAAGCTTAAACATAAAACAATCAAGTAAACAAAAAAAAAAGAAACTAGTCAATGTTTCACGATAAAATGATTAAGTCCAATAAAAGATGGTTGTGGCTCGTGGTTGAGGACGAAGGTTGCAGTCACACGACTCAGAACGAGAGAGTGAGAGGCAGAGAGGGAGGGAGACAACCTTTGAGTGTAAAACTGCACTCAGAATCGCACACAATTGTGCGGTTTTACAATCCAGAAACGATTTTTGCTACGATCTCACATCAACCTGTCACAAAAATGGGATCTTGAGCACGCTTTAGATTGGAGGGGATGAGTAGGATCGCAAAATTGTAAAATTTACTATTTAAATCAAGATCACGATAACCTTTCCTACAACTGCTTCCTTTCCAAGTGTTCACATGAAATATATTCAGTACACCAATACAAAAACTAATATACAATACAATCAAGTGAATGTTCTTCACAGGCCACAAGTTGCTGTCTACTATCTAGTTGGTTGTTTATGAATGATTTCATATTTTCTGTTCTTCATCCTAACATGTGTTCTTTCCATTCCATTTTCATTTCGTCATGTATAAGCAGTTTTTTCCTTTTTGGCTTAAGTGTATGGGGTCCAAGGACAAGGCATGTCATATGCTTCAGCGAGGAGTTATAGTATTATTTACCAATCGCCTAACAAGGGGGACCACCACCAGTGAGAGTTGAACCTAAGCCTTTCAAGTAAAGTGTTTGGTTCATTACAACCTGAACTAACCTCCATAGGAAGTTTAATATAAAAGTTCCTTGTTTATTACCGAAAAGTATAATATAAGCTAATAAGATCAAATATGTCCTAAAGACGGAGACGGGGAGGGTAAAGAGTTAACAGAACATACAGGCCAGGAGGGGTGGTAATCATAGGGTCCCAACTTCCAAAATTTCCCTTGCAGTACTGCTGAGCCTGTGGTATATGAAATATCTCATCCTGTAGATCATAAATATCAGTTATATTCAATGAATGGTAAAGTTCTTTAGTGTCATTTTAAATATCAGAAAGTGTCTGTTCAACTAGTTAATAAATGTGCTCTTACCATATATGGTTCAGGAACAATGCGATTGACCATTATGGTGATAGGAACAACCCATGAGCTCACTATTGCGGCAAGAGCTAACTTTCCCATTTCCCCCTCTATCTTCAGTAATAACACTACCAAGATAATTTCAACTCTATGCGACAAAAAGTGTAGATCAATGTCGCATGCAACAGCATACACTTAGCATGCTCAACCTGAATTGTCAAGCAAAAGTCTTTCCATCAACAACCAACATTAAAACAATTCATCTAAAACTTGTAACAGCAAAGAAAGTAGAGAAGTAAACTGAATGCAAATACATGAAGTAAAACAGGTAGAAAAAGAAGGAAAATATACGCATGAAAACCTATACTATTTAGACATGGGAAATCAAGTGTGTATATAGTTAGATAGATTATTGAGTTCTCCACAAAACAGCCAACTGGGTATATCACAAAACATGTTACTCCCTCCGTCTCATTTAAACTGTCACTAGCATTTTATATGTCTCAATAATTGTCACTTTAAAATACCAATGCAACATTTATCATTTTTCCACACTAATATACCCTTTGTCTGTTAAATTCCACCTCAATTAACTACTCCACTAACTACAATTAATAAAAGTGTTTTAGTAAATGACACTAATTTTATCATTAAAATCAAGTTAACTAATCATTTCCTTAAGAACTGTACACAACTCTAAAACAACAATTACAATGAGACGGAGGGAGTAACTAAAATGGCAAACAACCAATGACATATACTCAGACATCAATATCAATAGGCTCAAGCTATTGAGCATCGACAATTTAAATTGAAGACGTACTATACTAACATATGTGGTCATATTAAATCACTTATATGTTTTTTAAAGTATCACTGGTGTCTGCGTGTCAATGTCGTGTCTGGTGTTTGTGTCGGTGTTTCATAGGATTCAAGGTCTTATTAATCTAGCATCAAGCAAATATAAACATATTGATTATGCCCCCCCAATTCATATGCAGCAGAAAATACACATTGATTTTATGAAACACGGACACTCCTCGGATTAGGTGTGTCTCCCGTGTCGGACACGTGTTGTGTCCGACACCGACACGACACTTGTAATTACACTGAATTATGTGATTTTTTCAAATTATTAGTTGTGTCAGCGTGTCAGTGTCCGTGTCGTGTCTGGTGTCCGTGCTTCATATTTTTAAGTTTTATCAACAAAAAACAGAAACAAATTGGGGTTAAGCTACTCTGTAGTAATACCCTAATAATAATAAGCAATTTGAGTAGTAGTTAAATAATGAATGCACAGTGAAAAAAAAATAGTGAAAAAATAAATAAAAATGTTTGTGAAGAGACACAGCACTAGAAAATAAGAGATCAACTAAATTTGCAATGAAGTCAGAACATTTGAAGATAGCGTACCAACTGTGATTTAAGAATCACGATGGATCGCGTCGTTGCACGCGCAGCACGAGAGGGTATGGAAAATACGTAAAAATGAAAGAAAGAGGAAAAGCTAAACGGAGTTACTCACTGTTTCTGGCGGCCGAAAACGAACTCCGGCGGCTTTTCCCGGCGGCGGGTTGAGTCCAGTGCGACGGCAACTTGTTTTTCCGAGATGGAAGGAAAGATGGCAAAACGGCAGGAGACGATGGGCCTCTCCAAAATGAAAGTCGACTGGGCTTTGGGATTAGCTTAAGCTTGAGTCCACGTGGGTGTTGCACATAATTTAAGGTGTATTAATACTCTTACTTCATAATTTTATACATTAACGATCATTTTCTATGAAATAAATAACTATTTGTTAATATTTATATTTTATAGAACATTATTTCATACAAAAATATATCGTTTCATTGTTTATAAGAATCATGATAATTTTTTTACATATTATCGTAAAAAATAATCAATGTTCTCAATTATGAGTGATAAAAATTACAAAAAAAATTAATTTTATTTCGTTTCATAGAAATTAATTTTAAAAAACAACTCATTTAACTATTAATTTAAAGAGTTATCTGGACACTATAGAAGAACTGGTGATTCAGCGAGCAACAAAAAGCATCTTGGATTATCAACATGCAGCAATCCCTAATAAGGAACATGGGAACATAAGTAATAGTTATAACAATAATCGAACAAGTGACAACACTACCAACATTAACATCATTATACCTGAAGATGGATGGATAATTGGAAACTCTGATGCGTGTCTTCAAATTCAGGAAAAATGGGGTATTAGAGCTCTATTCTGAAACATAGAAGGAGAACCCATGGCGGCAGCAACTTGGTTGCGGGACGACTTCGATAACCCTGAAACGGATGAGGCCTTTGCAATCTATAACGCAATGAGTTTAGCAATTGATTGTGGATTTCGTAAAGGGAGAATTGAATCAGATTGTGCGCAAGTTATCAAGCTGATTCAGGAAGAACATATGCAACCAAGGACCTATCTAGGAAATGTTCTAATTGGGATTTGGAAGCTCAAAAGGCATTTTATTGAATGCCGGTTTGGATGGGTTAGACGAAATTGCAATAAGGAAGCTCATATGTTAGCCTAAATTGCAATTCGTGAGCCTAACATGGTTTGGTTGTTGCTTGTTATTTAAAAAATAAATAAATTAGTGTACTGATACACTCAAATGTTTTGGGCGTACCATAGAATTTGCCATTTTAGGAGACATATGTTTAACAAAATTAGGAAAATTAGTCATTGACACATTTTTCTCTTGTACCATTGTTCTATCACCCCCATGTGGCATGGACATTTTAGTATTTTCACACGTTTTTTTCCTGATTCATTCCACTCCACACTCTCTATGCGTTTGTCCCTCTCTGAAGAAGCACCACCAGTTCTCGCACCTTCCCTTCGGAAACAATCCTCAATTGTCGTCCTCGTACTCTCGCACGTTGCCAGAATTACAACGTCGTTAACCTCTCAATCTCAGACTTTTTGTCTAACTTCTCCTCATCCCCACTTTTCGCCCACCACCACTGTCGCCTCATCCTTAACCTCTGTCCAACCCCCCGGCCTTCATCTTGCATCGCTGCTTCTTTCTCTCAAAGATACACATCTCTCTCTTCTGTTTGAGTTCTCTCTCATCTCACTGGAGTGCTCTCTCTCCTCTCTGAGTTTCTCTCTAGATCTGATGATGAGTAAGACGGGGGGCGTGTGGTTAGTGTGGGTCACGGCTACCGACCATCGTCGTTATCTACCTCATTCACGACCACCGACTTAAAAATGATCCAACCTTTATCGATGAGAACCCGACACAAACCTTATCTCACTCGCCGACGACCTCTCTTTCAACGACGTCGTTCTCAAGTGGCGTAAGGGAAAGCAAGGAATTCAGATCCCGATTGCTCCGATGGTGTGAAAGTGGTGCAAAAGTACAGATCTGAACTCTGAAGGACAATGGGGATTTGGCCGGGGGGACGGAGGGCGGCGATGGGTGGTGGTCGGTGGCAGGCGGTGACGGGTCAAATAATGAGAGTAGAGGGTTGGGACTTTCAAATTCTTTTTTCTCTCTTTTTTTTCTTCTGAGCTGGCAGTCTAAAAAGATTATTTTATATTTTTTTTTTACATTTGGAAGGTGTACAATGGTGGTACATAGGGTGATTCATGTATCACCACTGACAAAATTAAGGGTTTATAAGATTTTGCAAATTCATGAGGGAAATCGCACGAGGTTAGAATTTTATTCATAATTTACTATGTAACACTTATATTTTAAAAAATTATTTCCAAGTAACTTTTATTCTAAGAAATGCATTTTTAGACATGATTTCTTAACTTTCTATTCTCATGCTAAAGGATGAGAATTTAACATTCCAATGAGAATAAAACTCAACTAACCATAACTTCCCACTATCACTTACTTTTATTTTTATTTTTAAAAATTTTTAAATCAAAAAACTCTTAAAAATATTCCAAAGAAATAATTTTTTTTACTAAACACATAAATAAGAATATTATAATTCATGGAAATCTTATTCATAAAAATGTCATTCTAATTTCATACCTTAATATAAGCACACCCTAAGGAAATATGAGTTCTAATTTATTAACTACTTCAAAGTTGTATAATTGTATTCAATTATAAAACCAGTTTGTATGACTTTCATTTTCAGAATCAACTTTTAACGAGTGCGGTTACACGACCTGGGACTGATGACTTCACTTTTAAATCAATAAGCGGGAAGGAAAGTTTGGATTTAATTAAACCTTTTTATTTGGAGGAGATAAAACAAGTGGATTGATATAGTGACAATTTTAAGAGCCCAAAACCGGACGAAATTAATCTTGGATTTATTAAAGAGTTTTACGACATTTAAAAGATGAGATGAGATGATGCATTGTTTTGCCAAATGTCATCGCAACGATTAATTAACAAAAGGTATTAACAACATTTTTATTGCATTAGTCCTAAAGTAGATAGCTCTTAACGGTTGTCTAATTTTCGACCTATTGGTTGTATATAAAATATTCTATCGAAGGTGCTTGCAAATAGGTTGAGGAAATTTATCGAAAAAGTTGTTTTTGAATCTCAGCCAGCTTTTGCATGAGATCGTGATGGTATCCTTATTACTAATGAGATTGTGGATGACTCACGTAGTTGAAAGAAAGAGCTTATTCTTTTTAAGGTTGGTTTTGGAAAGCCTATGATTTAGTGGATTAGAGGTATTTGAGAGACGTAATGGTGAAAATGAATTTTCCGACTTTGGGGCGTAAGTGGACTTTAGAATGTGTTACTATTGCTTTGACATCAATGCTAGTGAATGGAAGCTCAGCTGAGAAGTTTAAGATGGAAAGAGAGAATTGCTAAGGAGATCCCCTTTCTCCTTTTCTTTTAGCAGCATAAGGTTTAAATGAATGCTTTGGTGGAGGCGGGTTTATTTACTGGTTTTGGAGTAGGGCGCAAGAAAATGTGTCTGTTTCTCATTTACAGTTCGTGAATGATACTTTTGTTGGTGGGGGTAAAAATCTAGGCTAATGTAAGAGCTTTGAAATCAATTTTAATCCTCTTTAAAGCGATTTTAGGATTAAAAGTGAACTTTCAAAAAAGTATGTTGTTTGTTGTGAATGTATCTGATTCGTGGTTGCATGACACGACTTTGGTTATGAACTGTAAATACAAGCTTCTCCCTTTCTTTTGTTTGGGGCTACATAGGTGGTGATTCTCGTAAACTTAATTTTTGGTGTCCTTTGTTTGAGCGCATCAAAAGTAGACTCTCGGGGTGGAAGAGTAGGAATCTTTCAATGAGGGGTCAACTGATTCTTCTAAAGTCTGTTATCTTCTCTTGAACCTATTTTTAATGTTTTGTTTTGGGGAGATGTGTGGATTGTAGGAAAATATCGTGGATTAAATGGGATACTTTGTGCTTGAAAAAAGAGAATGGTGGTTTCTGAAGTTGCCCTTAGTATAGTTTTGTTTTGATGATGTTTGATTAGGCTGCTAGATATTTTGATGATGTTTATTGTTCCTTTTATAGTGTTTAGCATATGCTAAAGCACCCAGCAATCCATCTTCTTAGGTTTCTTCAAAGTGTCTTGTGTGTCAAATTTTATTTTGTGACAAAACTTCCTTTTTCCATCCCTTTGAATCGATTCACTATGCCTTAATTCATATCATTTGAGTTCTCTGGTCTTGGTTCTTGTTGGACATGTCAATATGAATTGTTTAATGAATATTTTGATTCTTATCATGCTTGAATCGAATCACAAGTTGTTGATTCGTATCATTTAAGTTCTCTGGCCTTGTGGTTTGCTTTGATGAATCGTACCACTATTATTTGATTCGTATCAAACTTCATCTGGGTTTATTTAAATTGATTCATTTCCTCGCGTGTGCCCTTTGAATCATATCAATCTTCATCTAGAAACCGCTTGATTCGGTTCAAATGTTGCTTGAATCATATCAATCTTCGTAGCTCCAGAGTTATCCTTTTTCACATGTCTGAATATATTCATACTTACTATGATTCAAATCATGTCGTTGTTTTTACCCAAATATTGCATTTATCACTCCTTCCTTCCTATATATAGCTATACCTATACAATTACCAACTTACTGAATTAATTGCAAATAAAATTCTAGAGTCTCCAAACATCTCTCTCCACTTGTTCTTCAGATTAAACACTTTTTCTAATATTAATTCTGAGTCATAGATTGCTAGAGTGCTATAGGAATGATACATTGGTTTCTTTCAAGGAACTTGATTGAGGATCAAGGGTCTAAAAGAAAAGAGGGATTTCTTTCCACCTCCAAGGGGAATTGTGGGGGTCTTTCTAACTTCTCAAGTTTTGGGGGATCTAAGCTTCGAACATAGCAAAGAAGAATTCAAGGTGATGAAATTCCAAAGATTGCATGGGAGCTTGGGTTTCAAAGACTTAGAGAATTTCCAATTTAAGAATTCTTGAAGATTGATGGTATTGTGGTTGCTTAGGATTGAAGATTAGGGTGATCGAGGGAATATCATGTAATCATAAAAATTTGTAAACATTTTTCAACAATAGTGGAAGTCCTTGATAAAGATGTTTTCTATCAAGAAGAGTGGAGGTACACTGAAACGATGACGAAAGGGGAACCATTATAAATCTCGGTGTTCTTCTCTTCCCTATCTTCTTAGATTTTCGCATTCATAATTGTATATGATTTCTCTGTTTGAAACCATTTTGATTTGATTGTGATTACTTTTATTGCACTTAACCTAATCTCAATTACTTCAATTGAGATTCTTTCAAATTCAATTTTATCACAATCAAACTTCAATTAAGTTTCAAACCATTGATTCATATACCATGTGTTCATTAGTTGTTAGTGTCATTTATTGCTAAAGGTTTTGTTAATTTGTTTAGTTTTGCAATTTGTATGCTTGAATATTGATATTTGATTTGCTTAATAAGATTCAATATTTCAACTTCTCAATTCATCTTTAAATCTTAGTTATTGATCATTGTCTTAAATTTGTTATCATCGTTTCACACAAATCCAATAAGTCACAAGTTTACAAATCCACTCTTTCGCAAAAACCTTTTGAAAATCGAAAAACACTATTAACCCCCCTCTAACGCACCTTCTTGTTCGTGATATAGACCAAAAGTTTCGAGGTTAGGAGGTTGAAGGACTTTAATTTAGCTTTACTGGGCATGTGGGTTTGGAGGTTATTGATGGAAATGGAGAGCTTATGGTATAGGGTGTTAAGCGCTGGGTATGGTGAGGAAGGTGGGAGATTGCGGTTTGGGGGTGATTGTTGTTTAGTCTGGTGGCAGTATGTGATAAAATTAGGGAGGGAGTTGGCTTGCTAAATGAGGGTTGGTTACTTGATAATGTTGATCGTGAGGTGGGCGAAGATTCTTCCACCTTGTTTTCGAAGAATCCTTGGCTCGATGGTTCCATTTTTATGTTAGATTTAGGAGGCTTTATAAGTTGACAGAGAACAAGTTGGCGACCGTAGCTGATATGCACGTTCTAGGGGGTGGGGTGTGAATTTTGATGCTTGAAAATGGCGCTGGAGGTTGTTTGCTTGGGAGGTGGAGCTGGTAGGGAAGTGTGTGAAACAACTAACTTATGTTGTTTTGTAGATTGGTGTGTTATACAGTTAAAAGTGCTTATAACAAATTGACTACTCTAAAAGACAATACTTTTCCGATTCATAATCATGTTTTGTGGTTAAAGGCAGTTTGGTTAACAATTAATATTTTTTCTTGGTAGTTGTTTCTTAATCGTATTCCAACAAACACCAACTTTATAAGGCTGCATATTTCTTAACCTTTCTTAAAGAAACAAAATGAGAATATAAGGATACAATGGAAGATAAATGTTTCAACTAACTCTTGATGTTTTCCCCTTTCTTTTTTTGTTTTCCACTTATTTTATTTGAACAGAATGAAGTGTTATAAGAAAGTAAAAGCAAGTGGCCAAATAATTTGGTATTTATAAAGTTAAAAAAACAACCTTTCATAGATATTTCCCAATTGCATGTATTAAGGATAAAGTATGTTTTCAAATTGTTAGGACTACATGAGTCAACTATATTACATTTCTTGTTGAAGACTAAAATAAATCTATAAAAAATTCAAAAAAATGAATTATAGTGTACTTTATTGTTTATTTTGCGCGCACACATCCCTCGTATACTTTATCAAAGAGAGAGAAATTGACCCATATTTCAATAATCTATGAAGGAATCTCTAAACAAAAATTAGAAATGACATTAACATTGTTAGTTGAGATAAATAATAATTTGAGAAAATAAATTTAAATATAATATTTTTTAAAAATATAAATAAATGTAATCACATATATCAATGTGATCTCTATATTAAAGACCGATACATCTTAAATCTGATACCTAGACACTCCGTCGATCTAAAATATTTATCAGCCGACAGATTTATTGTTATCTTCGTGCCAATGCTATAAAGCAATCAATGTATGTTTGGATTAAGAGTAATATTTTGTTGAATTTTATATATCTTTTGTTAAACTTGTAATAAGCCATCATGATTAGGCCTTATATATTCTTTTTTTTCCATTCATAGACTATTTATATTTATAAAACTGTATAACTCCAGTCGATCTCAAGTAAGCCCCCACAAAGATTTATTATGACTTTTTCACAAAAACATTGACATCTCATAGCATCATAGAACAAAAAACACTGTAGCAAGTAACGAAATACGTAAACAAACATCATAAGCTAGGAAATGACATCAAATAGATATGTAGTTGACTTAACTAGTTAATTTCACACTCAACAACATGGTTGATGACGTGAGTGAATTCTAAAATGAACGGTTGAGATGATAAGAGGAATGTTGCCAGAGTATGACAAGTCCCCTAAAAAAGACAAGGCATTGGACAATGCATTTATGGACACTAACTGTTCAATGCTTGCGTTTTCAAAAATGTCAGCGTTATAAAAAGGACTAAGCATGCATGCAAATAACCAGAGAGACCCCACTTGTGACTGTCAATGACTTGCCATTTTGCCAAGTCTCACCCTTTGGTACCATTGTTTCTAACACTGTACTCTTACAAAAATATATATGTATTTCAGTACTATGCTACCTTCCAATAATGGGACTCACTATATCCCAATATTTAATGTTTCTTTTATCCAAAAAATAAACAAACATAAGTACAATACCAAAAAAAAAACAATTTAATTAGTATTGAGAGAGATGATAACATGATTATCTTATCATGAAAAAGATGTGAATACTAATTTTGGAGTTGCCCATTTAAGAATCAGCTTATGGTGTCTACCCATTCATAGATTAGTTACATAATGGACCCAAAATTTTTGATTAGGTAGGGAGGATGAAAAATACTTGGTTGATCATCCTCAAATAAAGAATGTTTAACCACATGCATAAATTACACATCATTTAATTATTTTTCATTTGACTTTTCACTTTTAAATGTGTGTTTAAATGTTGTATCTAAATCTTATGATCATACAAACTTCGTCAAGGAGATACTTTGAAATGCCTATTAGGGGTGAGTGTCACAAAACCCATAAGATATGTAAGGATACATTAATTAGGGCGCTTACAGGGAGTTAAAAGATTTTAATTTTAAGGAGTTAACATTATAAAACAAGCGTAAACACTCATTTTTATTTTTGAATTTGTGAGGCGTTATAGGTATCTAAATACATTAAAATTACAATTGCATGTATGATTTTTATGAATGTGAGTCACTTTAATATTTGAACATGTCTTTCATTAGCTAGTTTAATTCCAAAATGCGTGTCTTCTGTTGTCAATTTAGTCTATGATGATATTACTAACGTAAGATACGACTAAAGATGTTTCTGTGAGATATTATTGGTATAATCATTAAATCTATCAAAATTACAAAATCCACGAATGTTTTTTTGTTACTCAGTATCATCCTTGAACGTTTCTTTTGATAATTAGTTTGATCATTGAATGTAACTTGTAAAGTTAGTTTAGTCTTTAAATATGTCTTCTCTTAGTCAATTTGATCCACGATATTACATAAATATTACTGAAAAGACTCACTAACTAAAGTCGTTTTACATATATTAATTAAGATATTAAAGATTTCTCAAAAAAAAAAAAAAGATATCTAAGAGTGAAGAATATCTAACGAGATGAACAATTTATTAAAAAAAAAAATATTGAACTTCTATATGAATATTTTGTTTTGAGAGAGTGAAGAGGTGTACAATTAAGAGACATGTGAATTCAATGTGACAAGGAATGTGCCTGCATACTATCATTCTTTAATTGAAAAACACAATTTACTACTATACTATACACATCAATGAACATAAAACTTTGGCACACACAACCATATAAAATTTATGGAGACAAACTATATAATAATTTAATTTGTTTGAAGTGTGTTTTCATATCTCTTAATCAGAAGCTATTATACCACACTGTAGTGAAATGAAAACAGGTACAATCTGTCACAACAATTAGTGGTGCTTAACTAAGTGAACAGAAAAAAAAGTGTAGTATCTGATTCATTCTGTTTAGAAAAAGAAAAAAAAAAGTTAATAATAAGGTCATGATAACTCATACAACCACAATCAGTTATCTTGATTCATCTCTCTCTTTCTCTCTGTGCATGAAGTACTGTTAAACCCTACTTGAATGCTCCTCTAAAAGGAACATCAAGATAAGAGACATAGTACTTTTTTTACCTATCTAATTCACCACAATACCCTAACCCTTGTAATCTCTCTTTCCTTTTTGTCTCATCCTTTACATTACTTTACTGTTTCTTTCTCTCTGTCCCTCTATTTATACATCACTTTCATCCCTCTCATCACAAAAACCTAATTTCCAAATCAATAATGTCTCCACCTGGTTCATCAAGATGGAGCCCTACAACTGAACAACTTATGATCTTAGAGGAACTGTATAGAAGTGGAATTAGAACTCCTAGTGCTGTTCAAATTCAGCAAATAACTACTCACCTTTCTTTCTATGGTAGGATAGAAGGAAAAAATGTTTTCTATTGGTTTCAGAATCATAAGGCTAGGGATAGACAGAAGTTAAGAAGGAAACTTAACAAACAACTGCAGCTACAGCAGCAGCAGCAACAACATCAACAACAACAACTACAAGTTCATCATTGTCAACTCAATCATAATAATATGATTAGTAACCATTTTGTTGGTGGTACTTTTGGTTACCCTTTTGGATCTAATGCACATGACTTTTCCTTTTTTAACTCACCTAGCTTGCTTTTTGAGGTAATCTTCTTTTTCAATCATGCATGTTGAAAAACTTTGCGATGTTTCCTTTTTTGTCCTATTTTTCTTCTTTTTCTTTCTTTTCTTTTGATAATTCTTCTTTATAACTCTTGGATGCATGAAATTTCTTGACTTAAATCATGGTTTTAAATTGCGGTCAGTAACTTCAATTACGGCTGCGATATAAAAGATTTTGAGGTATCACAACCACAATTTCGACCGCAAATTCCCACAATATCAAAGTTCATAGCTTAACTGCAACTGCGACTACAATTTAAAACCATGACTTAAATTATTGTCATCTTTGGTTGTGGTCTAAAATTATCTTTTAAAATAAGTGATATGAATTCAAACAATGCCACTTGGCCATTACACAAAAGGATTGGATTCATTCAATTAATACATATATAGGGCATGATTTTAGTTTTTGATTTATGTAAGTGATCAGAAAAAAGTTAAATTATGCTTATTCTTTTTCTGCTTGATATGTATTTAGGGATCAGTAGCTGCAAACACATCAGAAGGGGCAATCAATTGCAAATGGAATGGTTATAATAACCAACAAAGTTTGATGGAGAAGAAAGAGATTGCATTCAACAACTATGGTTGGACACTCATGGATAATGTTAATCATGAAGCACCTTCATGTTGCACTAAACCTCTCAAGACTCTTGATCTTTTTCCACTAACAACAAGAATCAAAGACTAGTGGTTCCATATATATCGCCATGTTCATCAACCAAATCTCATAATTCTATGTGACATTATTAACCTAATTCTTTAGGACATTATAACCATGAGTACCTAGTGTTGTACGTAGGTCTTTTGGTTGCATTGCACCATGTGAAAGATTGGTAGAAATGCAATACTTTTTGGTATAAAAATTCTATGGGTACTTGATAAGTGTCCTAGAATTATATACCAAAGTTATTCTATCCTAGAAGATCATATAATGAAAATGTAACTTATATAAATTTATGTGTTTTTAATTTTACATTCAAAGTTATTGTACCATTTAAAAAAGTTGAAATAATTAAGATAGAATTTCCAGAACTGAAAAAAAAAAAAAAACTAGTCACTAAATTTGATGCTTCTAATACTAACATTTTGCTGCATAGTTTAGTGATGAGGTTAATGCTCAATTTGTATGGAAATTGTAAGATAGGAAACTTGTGTGTATTGATAGAGAATGGTCCCATCCTGTAATATCTTTAAAGTCTATTTATTGTGTACTGAAATTGTCCTTTATTCGTCAATCTCGAGTGTTCTTTTCTCTCATGCAAAATAAAAGGACTTCATGGACATGTGGTAAATCAGCTTTTTGTTGAACTTAAATTTTTCTTTCGAGTGAATAAATTGAAGAGGTAAGTGCTGTTTTTTTAGGTTAGATCATACCCTCACTTAGAGCCAACAGACGGAGTACATGCATGGTTTCAAAAGGCAACGATTGTTAATTAAATTGGTCATGGTGCTTGGTTTAAATAAAAAATTGATCTAATTTGCGTCCTTAAGCTTAGTGGAGTCTTATCATATTTAACTTTGAACGAGAAAATCATGTAGGTTTGATAATAACACACGCCTTTAGAATAAATAAATAAATTTAATCTAAGGGTTAAATAAGTATATGGTCCTCCTAAATATATCAACATTTTATTTTAGTTCTCCTAAAATATTGTTTTTGGCCCCTTTAAAATTTTCCATCTATAAAACTAATCCCTACTTTTTAGTCAATTCATGTCTAACCTTCATATTTTTTAATAAAACTTTCCAGAAATGGGCACAAAATTATGACAATATTTTCCAAATTTTTTTAGAATTTATTAATAAAACATGAATTTAATATGATTTTTTTAGAGAAAAACATAAAAATTTATATTTAATTCATGTATTGTTAAAGAATTCTAATTTTTTTGGACAAGATTTTCATAATATCAACTCTACCAATTTATGGAAAATTTCATTAAAAAATATGAAGGTTAAACATGAATTGACTTAAAATTATGGACTAATTTCATGGATGGAAAATTGTGAGGGACGAAAAACCTAAAGAATATTTTATGGGAACTAAAATAAAATGTTGGTATATTTAATGGGATCATTTACTTATTAACCCATCTAACAACTAACTACTAATATTTATCGAAATAAGGATTATTTTACAAACTACAATATATGAAGGATTAAAATTACCATTAAAATGTAGCAAGCACTAAAATTAAAAGTTCGTAATTTTGTAGGGACTAAAACACATATTTATTAAAAAATATATTACTTGAGTTTAAGGTTGCAACTACACATATCAAAAAGATTATTTTATTCACCATTGGAGTCTTATGACCTATAAAAAAATTACAGCATTATTTCTTTTTTCTTATTTTTTTGGTACAAATTACAGCATTATTTCTATAATATAATAAAATGATCAAAACTGACGAAAAGATAATGGAAGGTTGCAACTCTAATTGAAAATTAATTTGCATTCAATGTTAAACTTGAAGTCTAAAACTCAAAATTGACACATGATGGTGGTTTTTTTTTTTTTTTTTTATAAAAAAAAAAAAAAAGGGAAAATTAAGAAACAAACTCTACGCCCATGATGTCTCCTAAGAGGAAATTACCATATCAGGAGGGACTTTATATAAAACTAGACCATCGACCCGTATTCCGCACAGGTCTTATTAACCGTAATATACAGGAATAAAGTATATCAAAGAAAAAAGTTGATTTAATAATAAATAGTACAATACAATTGTAATAATATTAACCTGCTTAATTATAAATTATGAAATACCCATGCAATGATTCGATTGCACATGGTATCATACCGAAATTTATGTATCATGCAATATATTGTTTTAGTAAAGAAAATAAAAAGATTAGAACATATTTTATAAGACTATAAAACCATAATATCTTATCAAGTGCCCTTTTTTTCATGATGAAATTATCAATTGCCCTTAATAAAATAATTTCATATAGAGACAATTAAGGCATCGAGAACTTTGAAATTGCTTTGTTTTTCTTCTCGGTTGTGATATAGGAGAAAGTTACTTTCTGATACATAACAAAATACATGCACTATAACATAAGAAAATGCAGAAATATAATTATTGAGTAAGAATAAATTAGTCTTTTGAGAGGACTTTTTTTTTTTTTTTTGGTGGTGTTCGAGGTTCAAACTCCGAACTTTGCATATGTTATGCATCTTCCTTACCAACTGAGTTAATCTTACGGGAACATTTTTGAGAGGGCTCTATCGCACGCCATCATGTATAGACATAAAATATATTATTGTATTGATTTTAAAAAAGATCCCACTAAAAATAACTACACCATATTTTACTAAATACTTGTTTATGAAATTCCTTTTCCAATCACAATCAATGACCATTACCAATGACCATTACCAGTTTTTTTACTTAAGCTATTGTCTCCAAATTGAAGCATACACCTAAGAAAGTACTCCAAAAATTATTGCAAACCAAGGAAAGTTTAATATGTAAATGTCTTTAAGCAATTTTGCACTATCATCAATGATTGCAATGAAACCTCAAGTTGTACACGCAGGAAAGTCTATTCACAATTGAGGATTTGCCGTACTGTTACCAAGTAAACTGTTTATTTATTTTGAAAAACCGACTTCCCTATCCAAATGCCACAAAGTAATATGCATCAGGCAACAATGTTTCATAAATATAGCATCACACACTAACATCAGCAAGCACATACCATATCCCAACAATAACAGATTTGCAACCTAAAATATTATTAATTAACGATGTTAAAGAAAACACAAAATGAAACAAGAAAAAATTCTCTAGAAAAGGGAAAAAAATTGAACCAAAGGACAAATAGTAATGTAAATGAGGTTGCATTGATTGCTAACAACTCATTTAGTCATAAAGCATAACGAAAATATTTGAAATGGTTGTGATAGTAAGCTATAGAAAGTGACGATAAATGATTGAGTATCATGGTTTAAGCTTAACTAATCCAATAACCTATGCTTAAAACTAATCCAAGTTATTTGAAAGTATCATGATTTAATTAATCCAAAAATTTGTTTGACATGACAAACTTATTCAATCTGAACAAAGAAAATTTAGACATTTAGACATTGTGTGGGTAAAATTTTTCAAGAATCCCGATAGATAAAATGTATTCCTCTGTCTTTAGCTACCAATAAATGGCAGACCTATGCATAACAAATATACAAAGGAAAACCATTTTCAGTTTAATAAGTATGTCAAGAAGATAGAGGAACCTGTAACATCACGAAGAAATGCAGAGAAAGAATGAAAAATAGGAATGTAATGAAACAATAAAAAGACTTAATTTCCATCAATTCATTAACATTCACTTCAGGAAAAGTTTAGAGGCAACCCAATTGTCAAAAGTTATTTCAAAAATAAAAATTGTCAAAGGTTAAATTACCCAACAATATAACCTTTAAATATAGCAAGATAAATAAAAAAGTGAAAGTAGACAAAGTAGTGAGAACTCATCATCACACAGAAGTCATAACTAATGGCAAACTTGCATGCATGTGGCCTCTATATATAGAGAGCCAGCTACATTAATCAGGTCTGCATTGAAAGTTTAAACATGATACTTTAAGTTAAGTAGTTGACAACACAAAACGCTCTTAAGTGATGACATATACATTTGGGAGTGAAATTCAAATTTTAAAATTTGAAAACAGCATTAATGAGGTATGATAGCTTGTTTAAACCACCTAGGTTACATGCTTGGCAGGGAAAATTCAAATTTTAAAATTGGAAACATCATTAATGAGGTATGATAGCTTGTTTAACACACCTAGATTACATGCTTGGGAGGGAAAATTCAAATTTTAAAATTTGAAAACATCATTAATGAGGTATGATAGCTTGTTTAACACACCTAAGTTACATGCTTGGGAGGAAAAATACCATAGCTATTAGGGTTAAGCATTTTCTTGACCTAATAAGCTTTTAGAATAAGTATGATTCAAGACCACTATCACTCAAAGCACCCTTTTTAGCTAAATAATCAGCTACAACGTTACCTTCATGCAAGCTATGTCGTACACTAACCATCCAATCTTTACAAAGAATGTTCTTGAAAGCCATGATCAAAATTCCAAACTTGTGATGCACATTCAAATCCTTTTGGAATAAAAGTTGTATTAGAGAGACACGACACCTGCTTAAAGTCAGTACCCCAAAACAACTTGAAACCATGGTAGATACCAAAATCTTAGCATGGAAAATGCAAAGTGTACTAATTTACCAGAAGAAACCATGCAAAAAATAACATGTATGATCATGAATAAGACCGCCAAAACCCCCCAAGTTGGAATCGAGGAACACACTGAAGGTGAGAAAAACACAAGAAAGAGGGAAGGTTTGAATTGTATTGTTCTTTTTTCTTTTTGGATCTCTTTTTGAATGATTAGACAAATGCTGAAAGTAAAGAGATAAGGGAGAAGAAATTACACAAAATGTTTATCCTAGTTCACCCCATACTCCGGGATTGCTTTCAGTCCCCTTGCACTACCAAGAGATTTCACCACTGTAATCAAATCATAATTACAACAACAATACTAAGACAACCTAATCCTAGATTTCCTTGCCTTAACATAGAAGACTTCCTAACCTCAATATAGAGATTTACAACAACAAGTGGTTACAAAACAGATTGTGTTTACACAAACTATAGGAGTAGTACATAGATTTAAGCTCACTATACTTTGAGTGTATCTCTAAAGAATTTCTATGATTGTTTCTAGACAAAGTATACAATATTAACAGGATATGAACATAGTATGTACACTGTATATTCACATGTGAATATGTATGTCTATATGTACATGCCTAACCTTCTTCAGTCTAAACCTGGTCCTTTATATAGAGATGAAGCTTGATGACCATTGTTGAAGAATAACCTTGTCTTTGAAGGAAGTTTCTATGGTACACTTGCAAATTAAATTTTACCGATATACTCGCTTCTTAAATCAATAAATTAGTGATCATATTTATGAAATAAAAATTTATTTGTTGACTTTTATATTTTAGAAAATATCATTTCATAAGAAATAACATCATTTCAATGTTTATAAGAATCATTCTAAATTTTTACATTTTATCGTAAAAATTAATCAATATTCACTATTATGAGTAATAAAATTCATCTGGACATATAAAATTCAATGTTGCCTTAGACGATGCCTTCATCTAGACAATTAATCACAACGACACTTACACTTCAAAGAGTGGTTATTCTTGGCTTCTCTCCCGCGCAGCTCTGGTCATCCTTCTATTTCATGGTCTTGGATTTGGAAGTTATAGTTCTAGAGAAAATTAAATTCCTCATTTGATTGACTTTCCATAACTCAGTGCCTACATTATCCTTACTTAATCATAGAATTATTGCTCAGTCAACTATTTGTTCTAGATGCGGCATAGAGGAGGAGACTTTTATTCATTGTGTGAGAGATTGCAATATTTCTTTAAGCATGTGGCACCACTTTGGTTTTATGATCCAAACTTCTTCTCTAACATTGTTGTGCATGATTGGCTTAAGGTTGGGTGCATGGGCACTAACTCTTTCTTGTTTGCTGTCACGCTTTGGTGGGCATGGAGAAATATAAACTCCTTGTGCTTGAGTAATCATAATTGATCCCTCTTCCGTCTCGTTTCCAACATAAAGAGTATGGTAGACAATTTCAAAGTTTGTTTCCCTTCTATTTCTAATGTTGCCTCCTCAGACAGGCTCTTCAAGTGGAACAACAATCTTACCGGCGTCATAATGCGGGTTTTTATTTATTAGGTTTTTCTGGTTTCATTCAAGATTCGTCTAATAGATTGTATGCTATGTTATCTGATATCTACAAGGGGTATTGCTAGCCAAAGATTGTATGCCAAAGTTTTCATGTTAACAAAATAAATCACAAAAAAGTTATTTTCCACGAAGACATTTTCTGAAACATTGTTCACTTTGGGGCATTTTCTCAATGTAGTTTAAAATGCTATGTAAAAAAAAAATTGGAATTTTTTTGGCAAAGTCTCCTTTGTATTTACGTCGTTTACCCAAACTTCAAGCTTAGTAAACCTAAAAAAGGCTCCCTAAACTCTCAGTTTTATCAATCAATGCTTCAATCATTAAAATTGATTTTCGTCCAAACGTCGCAAATCGTATCTCTATTTTTACAGTCCCAACAAGGTGAATACAATAGTTAAGTCTTTTCCTTCAAAAAAATAGTCAAGTCTTTAAAATAGAATAACAAACAAGAAATGATTGAAATACCGCTTAAAGTCTTGGCAAGTATAAAAGACATGCCAAATCAATTATTTTTTTGAAGTCGATCAATACAAACAATAGATCTACTCACTATAATAGTACTCATAGCGTAAAAACATAATTTCAACATTTTTTTATGAAATTCATAAAATTTCCAAAATGCTCCAAAGTAAATTTTTCTCTGAGATCTTGTTGATACCAAAGTTATAAAATTTATGGCATTGTTAGAATTTGAATAGAAGAAGAAAACTCATTTTGACTGGCCATGGAACGTGATTTATCGAAGTTAGCCATATTAAGTGAAATTTGACTCAACTATTTTGCTGTCAAGGGCTTCATTTTCAACAAGATGAGACATATGTTATAAGACATCAGAAGAAGTCATTCAAAGAGTCGAATATTGACATAATTCGTCGATCAAGTAAACAACTCCTGCATAGAACATGTGTCAATCTTAAATTAAGGAAGTTATTAAATAAGACACTTGTCAATATCTTAGACGTAGGAAGTTATTTTTTTGTCTCTCTATAAATAGTTGCAATTTCGATATATTAGAGATTGGATCCTATTTTCTGAAAGCCTTGTAACACACACGCCGCGTTGGCAAATGGGTTCAGAGGCAGATAGAGATGGATTCCAATCACCATTTACATTCCCTACAATTTAATATTACTTTGTTCTTGCTTTGTTTTCCTCTTTCTTTTGCAATTTGCATTTCTTTTCATCTTTCTTTATTTTTTTTCTTTTGAATATGCTCACTTGAGCATTTTTCTATTATGCTCTAATGAGACTACGTGTTATTAAAAATTGGGCTAAAGTGCACTTTTTACCCCTTAAGTTTTACAAAGTTGCGATTTTGTCCCCCTATGAAAAAAATGACAAAAGTGACCCCCTATGTTTAGGGAAATATGCTCTTTTGACCCCTTAACATAAGGGGAATATGATCTTTTGACCCCTTATCTTCTCAAAAAGTTGCGATTATGGTCCCTTTTTTGGGACACGTGGCGTCTTCTCAGCAATTATAGGACGAAAGGGGCCAAAATTGTAATTTTTTTAAATAGGAGGCCAAAATCGCAACTTTTTGAAACTTAAGGGGTGAAAAGTGCACTTTAACCTAAAAATTGTTGGATCCAATTCTAACATCAATAAGCACAATAATTTTGTTCTTAAAGAATGCATGAAGTGATATCATAAATCGCGAGACTTGAACGGACACTATAAAAAGACATTTATCCTGTTTTAAAGCGTTGATGGATAATGAAGTTTACATAACCGAAAATCGGTGTAAACAAATCTATACTCACAAGTACAAGATCTATGACTTTTGTAAAGGAAATTGGAAAAATCTAAATCATGTCTAAAAATAGGCCTCACGGCCAACATTTTTTTTGAGAGAAGGCCTCACGGCCACCTCTTAGTTTCAATAGAAAGATCCATTTTCTTTATTATAAATCAACAACTCTCAAACTTATGGAATCACACATTAGTTGCGAGACACTGAGTTTAATTTACAATCACATACACTATTTAAAATGAGACATCAAAGCTTAGAGATTAGAGTTGATCTCGCATTATCTTCAAGACATCAAGATTTTCGGAAGATGAAGGCATAATTAAAATAAGAGGACTTTATAGTTGATCAAGGAAAGATAATTGGGATCAAACTTGTGAAACTTTTTTTTTTTTACAAAAAACTTGTGAAACTTAATTTCAATACAACTTGTCTATTGTTTGTTTCACCCCTCTTTCATAATCAATGCAACTATCAATCATCTACTTACTGTTACCACGTTTAAAAATCATAGTAACTGAACGATTCACTAACCGAGTTCATGAGGACACGTTAAAAGAAATAATTTGACACCTCTTACTAAAGTGACACATCAGAGTCGTTGTCCGGAACTTGCGTCAATTCCACATTATTTTTTTTAGGCAAATTCTATGGTACACCTAAATATTTGAGTGTATCGGTACACCAAATTGTTAAATTATTAATTAAATGAGTTATTTTTTTAAAAGAAATCTATCATTGACAATTATAAAAATTAAGTTTTATTTATCAAAAGCGTCGATGAAATAAAATTTAATTTTTTTGAATTTTTATTACTCATAATAAAGATTATTG
>Ga0228710_1002279_pt1 | contig 30092 bp, 21 predicted proteins | sample MedpolnodulmetaG_FD_177995 | JGI IMG/M metagenome (GOLD analysis project Ga0228710, IMG submission 177995) | Root nodule microbial communities from Medicago polymorpha collected in Santa Monica, California, United States - pink nodules | ecosystem: Host-associated > Plants > Roots > Nodule...
CATTAAAATCTCCGGTGCATTATATATATATATAATGCACCGGAGATTTTAATGTATAGCAATAACATTGAAAAGTTTACAACATGGAAGCCAGGTCTCTAGTGGTAAAATGTGGAGATATTGAACTTGTGTACTTTGGTTCAACTCCCATGAGGGCTGATTTTTTTCTTTTATATTATTTAATTTTTTCCAAGCATAATAGAGCCTTTTTTTGCCTAATTTTTATGGATTTGAGGTTTATATATTTTAAATACTATCTCCTCTTCTTCCAACAAGCTCTAACAACAAACATTATAATTATTTCTTAAAAAAAAAACAAACATTATAATTATTCTCTCAAAAAATAAAATAAAAAACATTATAATTTTTTTTTGCTCTTTTAAAAAAATTGTGTTTTTATTTTGACTAGGGGCCTAATTTTATTTTTGAGCCAAACCTCCATTTTTGTAGGAACGGCACTGTAAATCACAATTACAATAAATGACATAAAAATGGATTTTAAGATTTTTTTTTTGTTAACTTACTTTTGATTTATATTTGAATTTGAATACAATCAAAATTTCTTATTTTTATGGCTTTTTGTCAAACACAAACTAGTAGTATATATAGCCGGTTTAACATTTTGTGATTAGCGTGATGCAACTCTATATTTCAAATAGTTGCACACCAGCGATTTTTTTGTTGGCTAGTTGCACCTGCACAATAATGATGGTACTTGCTTTTCAACGAGATGTATGAAAATTACTATAGAGAGTTGGATAAGGTTAGGCAACGTGAGATTAGACCCTGTCATGCTAAAATTACAAATGAGCAAACATTATTTCCTTGAGTTTCTTTTTTGATTATCTATCGCATTCATAGAAATTTTTTGTTGTAGTTTATTTATCTTTTTGCTTCATCCGGTCTTTATTATAGTAAAAAAAAAAATCAAAACTAGACGCTCATTAATTGCTGCAACATTTTTGACGATTTTACAAATATATCGTCGAAGAAATCTGTAAAGTATTAAACATACCATTAATATTAAAAAGACAAATATTCATTAAGGGTTAAAAATGTTTTAAGCAATAAATATACCTTAAAGTTGCGACTTTTTCTTTTAAACAAAAGCAGTTCTTTTAAAAAAATCTACTAAATAGAACCGGTGAGTGTATGGTCCGTTTGATGGTCAGGATATGATATACACATGATATGATGTAAAGCTAGATAGAGATAGGATGTGATAAGGACATGATAAACATTAATCACATCATGTGTTTGATGCACACATGATAACAAACAAGATATCATTATAATTAAATAAAAAAATTGTTCTCATAATTAATTAAATATTATAAAAATGACATGTTATTAATTATAATAGAAAATATATGCTATCATTATTTTAAAAATGATAATATTTAAAAACGGCAGAATATCAAGATAATAAATAAGTAATGATCTAATCCCATCAGAATAATTTCTAATTCAACATATACTCAGGATAGAAATTACAAAGGAAAGTCAAGATAGGATAGGAAAATGGTTTATTTTATCTCATTCTTTCGGTGCATCAAACATGAGATTTAAGCGGAATATGATTAATGTATCATATCTTGTCTCCCCATCCTGACCATCAAACGCACCCATAAAGTTTAATATAACATGAACTATTTTTTGTGAATATATTTTAGTGTGAAAAATTTACAAAATATTAAATAATTAAAGTTATTGTATGAAATAAAAGATTTCTTTCTTGTTGGAAATAGGAAATAAAAGATGGGCAGTTGTATTAAAAGTAACAATATTTATTAAGACCTACTGTTAGACAAAATACTTTAATCCTTGTTTAAACTTGGAACTTTGCAATTATATGTAAATTTTATTTCAAGTGTTATTTGTCATGTAGTCATCATAAACTCACACATACAAAATGAAGTTACCGGAGTTTGAACCTCGGTCATAACGTTCGGCCTAACAATTTCGTCAATTTTGTCAGTTGAGCTATGACTTATTAATTGATTTATTTTTTTTACAAATAATTGGATAATTGATATATTTGATAAATATTAAATCAAATACATAATTTATTTAATAAATTTTAAAAATAAATATTTTTTTAATAAAATAATGACAGGAGAAAGTGTCTCTATAGAGCAAAGTGAATTGCAAATACAAAGACGCAATTAGTGTAGGCAATGGCATACCCACGCTGATTGATGAAAAAATTACCACTATTAGAAACCTTGACTTTTTTATTTCTGTACTATAGAAAGAAAAAAAACAAATAAAAAACTTCCATCTTTCTTCCACCCTCTACCAAGTCGTAACAGTATTACAAATTCTCTTCTTCTCGCAAATATTCAATTCAATTCCAACTGTTGAATTTTTTCAGATCTCGTGGATCTGAAAAACTCAACAACAATGGCGAAGTCACGTTACTCTCGTTTTCCATCACGAAAATCATCATCTTCATACACACTCATTTTCTCTCTTTTCATCGCTTTCACTTTCCTCATCCTCATTCTTCTCGTTTTCGGAATCCTCTCCATTCCTTCTTCCAATCCAAACTTGCCTAAACCCAACGATCTCACCTCCATTCTTCATAACACCGTCGATAGGTAACGTTTCTGTTATAACCGTTTTTCGATTCGATTCCGCGTTTTTTTTTGTGCTGATTTTTTTTTTTTGAATTAGAAATGATGATGAAGAAGGTAAGGGTGAACAGTGGGTTGAAGTTGTATCTTGGGAGCCTAGAGCTTTTGTGTATCACAATTTTCTGGTAAGTACTTTCATTATTGATTTTTTTATTTTTTTTTATTTTTTATAATTTAGTGTTAGATCCATTTTATTAATGCGATTCATAATTTGATTAGAATTTATGAACTATATATATGTTTTTGGTATTTTACTTTGGATGGTTTGTTTTCTCGTTCTGGTGATATTTCTCTGTTTTGCATGTTTGGATAAATAACGTAATTATGCATTTATACCATAAGTGCTTATCTATAAGCTATTTATATATTAAGGGTTGGTTTGGTTTGACTTTTCTGAGCTTATCTACTGACATAAGTTTTGTGAAAATGTTTGGAAGAACTTATGAAAACAGCTCAGGACAATTTTCACAAACTTTTTGCTGCTAATTTTCATAAGTTCTCCAATATAACTTACAAAAATAATTTAGCTTTATTTTATCTTTTTCTATAAAAATAGCTTATGTAAATTTATGTATACACGCTTATCATGATAAGCACTTTTGCTATAAACTGTTTATCCAAACAGGCCCTTAAAGATAAACTTGAATAAGTGCTTATATAAGGACTGATTTATTTGAGCTTGTCTACTTGCGTAATCATGTGTGACATTGTTTGGAAGAACTTATGAAAACAACTTATGATATATTTCATAAGCTGTTTCCGGTTTATTACCATAAGCTTAGCATGATAACTTATGAAAATAGCTTATACATTATACAAAAACAGTTTGACTTTATGTTATCTTGTTTTACAGAAATAGCTTATTCATAAATGCTTATGCTATATGCTTAAAAATAGCAGGATAACTTACGAAAATAGCTTATAGATTATACAAAAACCGTTAGACTTTGTTATCTTGTGTTATAGAAATAGCTTATTTACAAGCACTTATGCTTTAAGCTGCAAAATAAGTTGTTTACACAAACAGGGCCTTAATCAAGGTTGTGGTTTGTGAAAATGTTAGAAATCTTGAAGTTAGTTTTTTGTTTTAAAGGAAACACATCCTAATTTGGAATAGTGTTTTTTCCTTGTGACTAGTCTACAAATTGGGAAAGAAGGTGATTTCTGGTAATATTGGATCCTATATGTTAAGGGTTTGGTACAACTAGCAGCCTTGAACTCTAGGAGGGAATAAAGTTGTGCGTGAAATGGAATAAAAATTGGGGGTTTATTGCATAAACAAGGTTTCTAAAGTTTGAATAATCTTCACCTAACAAGTTAATTTTGTGGGTTTGTAAAAAAAGAAGTTAATTTTGTGGGGTTGAGTCAGGCTCAAAATCTAATGCTACACCCTAATAATAGAAGTAGGGGGTTTAGTACCATGGCTACATACCAAAGAAAGGCTAAAGTCCAACGTAGCCTGATATGGCATAAATAAGGTTTATAAAGTTTGCTCAATCTTCACCTAACAAGTTAATTTTGTGGGTTTGTAAAAAAAAAAAAAAAAAAAAATTTTTGTGGGGTTCAGTTAGACTAGAAATCTAATATTACACAATCATTAAGGGTCTTTTGATTACTTGTGGTTCTTGGTGATGAGTTTGCCTTTGTTTAACTATCTACTTAGGATATCAGTATCAAAACTATTTGTGTTTTGCTTGGTTAAATGATGCTTGATGAAAGTTTCAAGTGATGTATTTCCATGTTTGAATATGATTTTAGCGTGATGTGGTGACATTGTGTTTAACTTGAAGCTCCTGTGGAGCATTAATATTTATTTAATATGATGCATTGTATTGTCTCCACCTTCCAATCACTAAAGTTTAGCTGAATAATCTGAGTAGACCAAGGAGGAATGTGAATATCTGATTGACATAGCGAAGCCGAGTATGCACAAGTCAACAGTTGTTGATAGCGAGACTGGAAAGAGCAAAGACAGCAGGTAGGAGTATTTCCTATCTTTCTCTGTTAAGTGTCCTCTGAAATTGAAAATGGTTGCTTCTGCATTGTTCCGATTGCCAGTATGGTAAACCCCATCTTTACATATTTCTTTCTACATGTAGAGTGCGTACGAGCTCTGGAACATTTCTGGCCAGGGGACGTGATAAGATTGTGAGGAATATTGAGAAAAAAATTGCTGACTTTACTTTTATTCCTGTAGGTAAGTAACCCCACCTATTATATATACTTTTTTTATTTATCAATTTGAATTTTTATTTACAAAAAGAGTTTATTTCTGGTACTGTTTTTTCTTGTTTGCCATCTAGCTTTCTTTTTTTATGGTCTAAGATAGTAGGTTATTTCCATCATATACTTCAGCAAGCATTAATAAGCTATGCCTCACAATATACAGAGCACGGTGAAGGACTTCAAGTTCTACATTATGAAGTTGGACAAAAGTATGAGCCTCACTATGACTACTTTCTTGATGAATTTAACACAAAGAATGGGGGTCAGCGCATAGCAACAGTACTGATGTACCTGTAAGTGATATCATGTGATGTCTTACTAACTTCAATTTGTCTTGGATATGTGATCAGCTGTTCATGAGATTTTCTTTTTGTATTTTAATGATACAGTACAGATGTTGAAGAAGGGGGTGAGACAGTGTTCCCTGCTGCTAAGGGGAATTTCAGTAATGTGCCATGGTATAATGAGCTTTCTGATTGTGGGAAAAAAGGACTTTCAATTAAGCCAAAGAGAGGTGATGCTTTACTTTTCTGGAGCATGAAGCCGGATGCAACTTTAGATGCATCAAGCTTGCATGGTTAGTTTCTCTTTCTTTTATTATTATTGTTGTTATTATTATTGTTATTATTATTATTAGTGCTGCCTTCTGCGTCAACGGGCTTTCACAGTAGAGGAGATAAATTAACAAAACTGTTTTCTTGATAACTTCCAGGTGGTTGTCCGGTAATTAAAGGAAATAAGTGGTCAAGTACCAAATGGATCCGCGTCAATGAATACAAAACTTGAGTATATGTTACAATAGGTACTTACTTATCTCGCCTCTGTTGTATTGTTGTAATAAATATTATTTGACAGTTAACGCAACACAATCATGTTTATCTGTCAATATTTTGCACTTGGTTTACCTGATACTTAGCTAAATGATTGCTTGCATAACATACAATTTGACATAAAATATAATTGTTAGTGTTGATTTGTCTTGCACCTATTGTGTTTATTTTGGCTTCAATTACTTAAAACTGTAGATCTAGGGTATGTTTGAAAGAGCTTGTTTATAATTTATTTGAGTTTTTAATAACTTGTTAATTGTTTGAGAGAGCGTATGACATGTGTATAAGCGGTTTTCAACTAATTTCAGTATGCTTTCCAACTAAAACAACCCACCCTTGTATGAAAAAAAATTAACGACGTTCTCTCCATAATTATAGTAATAACTTATATATAAGCCCTTCTATGATAAGCACTTCCCAAAATGTGTTTGTGTGGGTACTTAGAATCTTCTACAACATGTCGTGTTAGTTTATATATTTAAAATTGTTTGCAGAGCTGTATTTACAGCTGAATAGTTTGTCTTTCACAACATGATTCTCAACTTCTTCTTTTCGGGTAATAATATTTAATTTGCTAGTTGCTGGCTTGATGCTGATCACCTCTCATGTTGATTGACTTATTTTTCAGGCTTGTCTGATTTCATCATTCCAATCATGTGCAAAGTCTCAGCTAATACTTCGTACAATGGAGCTTAAGGTCTCAAAGGAAATGTTTGCAGCGTGATGCGGGGTTCTGTAATTTGTTTTGTTTTGTAGCTTAGGTAACTTATTTTTTCCCATCTTTTTCATTTATATGTAGCAAATACAATAAACAAATAAGTACTCGTGAAGTTGTGAACCAATAGATGTAACAAGTATACCAGCTTTTTGCTCCGAGCTCATTTGCACTGCGTATCGTTGTTATTTGTTTGCTTCTGTTGTGGCCCATTTATGAGGGGCCTTCTCTACATTTTTGCATGTTTTCAATCTATGAAGCCACCCTTGGTAATGAGCTATGCAGCACTGACACTTACGATTAAAGACGTGTCCGAAGCACATCACCAACACGACACCGAATGTGATTGCATTCAATTAATCTGTTTAAATTAATATCTGTGTCAGCGTTTCAGTAGTGTCCGGTAAATGTGTCTATGTTGTTGCCTCATAGACAATGGGTTTCCAAAGGCAAAATAAATAAATTGTCCTCCTATGCTTGTTCTGATACGGGATAGAAAATAATGGCAGTGCTATGTGAGTTTCTTTCTATCTTGAAGGTTTTTTTCCCCCAACTTTCGTCCCTAGCAAAATAGCCATAAATGCCAGAGTACTTAAAGTGAGCTATATTGGTCCCACTGCAATGGCTATTACAAATGAGTTCATTAGTACTTCATGCAAAGAAAATGCACAAAGCTCCAATGCTGCAAGCGCGTGTGCACGAATCTTTGCAGCAACAATCTCTAAAATCATAACTCCAAAAATATAAACGTTCCATTTTTCAGAAATCTGCTCATACATCACATATTTTGGACACATTATAGCCACTGTATTAAAAAAACAATATTAATTTAACTGAAATGTACCTTAATTGAGAAGAACTCAAAAAATATAACAAAAGAGTGAACATTCAAAACTTACTAATACTATGTTCCAATAATTCTATTTGTACTTCCTTTGTCTTGACTTGCTTTGTCAATTTGAGTTAAACCAAAATCTAAAATTTTTAGGAGTCATATTTTCATCTAATAGAATATTACTAGGTTTGAGATCGCTATGTATAACTTAGACGAGATAGTTCATGCAAATAAATTCCCCGAGCAATTCCTCCTATCATGTTAAAGCATTCAGCCCAAGTTAACAATTTTTACAGTTGCTTGTTCAAAAAAACAATTTTTTCAGTTGAGAATCTACAAAATTGTTCATGAAATAAAATTAAGTCCAGATATAGAGAAAGCTATATATGTAATGCACAAATCTTACAGTCGGATCTTCATAAGAAAGTGTCTTGTGCGAGGGCGTGCGTTTGTGTAGACTCTTACAAGTCGAGTCTACAGATTTCCCATGAGTCTTCTTGAGTATGACAACCTTGGTTGTATATGTTATGTTGCGCATACAAAATATATTCTCTCCAACCACTTTTTTTTTGCCTTGGAGATTTGGTGCAAAGAGGGTAATTTTCCATCCTTATTCCAGGTTGTTTTGGCAGAACACTCAACTAGTGATTCTCCATATCTTCAGCACAGAAATATGGATTGCAAATTTTGGGCAAGAAAATCAACTAATAAACTATATTTAACCTTGCGCTAGTTCTATTCCAAGTGATGGCCCCATAAATAACCCAAAGAAAGTTTAGTTTCCAAGCTTTCTTCTATTTGAAATAAGCACATGCATGTGGCTAATTGATGATGACAAAACGTATTAGTGATAGAGAGGAACCCTATGAACAATATTCGTCCATTACTAGAATGGAGAATTTATGGAATCAAACGAGGTTAGTTGTTCTGACTTTTCTTCCTAGACATCTTATTGGATGTTAAACACGTATTGCAAATAAATGCCAGTGATATATCTTCTTGTTCTTACAATATTTACCATGGTAACATTATTGCAAAAGCATGTTTTCAAGGATAGTTTGCACTTTGCAGTCAATTGAATATGAAAACTATTGAGAATCCAGGTATCTGATCAACATAATGGAGCATGCAACCAGCAGCCTAGTCATACAGTTCAGAAAAACGTGGGATACATTTTCATTTAACCTCTTTGTTACAAACTCTGTTGGCCATTTTCAGCAGAGAAGAAAATGGCCGGAGTTTGTTCCGAAAACAGCTTTCAAGGAAATCAAGTCGAGATTATGACTCCATAGAAATGGAGCATGCTGCTGCATTCTCAATTTACTTTGGAAGAGGCCTCTGAGCAGAAGAATGAGACCCCAGAGGCATCAATCCTTTCTAAGAATTTATTACACAGACTTCTTAGGATTGAAAAATAAATTTCATGAGTAGCCAGACTAAAAACATAATCAAATGAGCATCCTGTAATAAAACACCAAAATGATATGAACAAGTTGATCAAATCCATGGTAAGAAATGCATAGAAGACATTGAGTGAAAGTAAAAAAGAAGCAGCTTTCCAAGAATAACAAGATATTGGAAGATATATACCAAACCATACAGGCAATGTCCGTGTATTCGGATCATCTCCTTCAAGATTTATTTGAAGGCGGACATAGGACATAATCTTATGCTCCAGGAATATTCACATCAGAAACATTAACATTCAGATATGCACATAAGTCACAGTATTAAGAATCTACACATGCTGCAGCCAAACAATTTACATATAACAATACAATGGACTTGCTATGATATTTGTCGAACCAGGATCATTATTAAGCCTAAGATGAATATAGTACTGAAGTGCAATCGACAAAACGGCCATGAATTCAGCTCCAGGCGTGATTAGATTCGAATCAAAAGTTGCTGAAACTTCTTCACGAGGAAGCTTTTTGCCCTCCCTCTCAAATTCCTCTCGTAACCTTGGTTCTTCAGCAGCCTATCACACAAGAGAAAAGCTGTAAAAAAAGGTGAATCAAACTTACACCTTTTCAAAATATCCTATCATTTTACCGGAGAGATTAAAGTTGAACACATATCAGTAACATAAGATGAATAGACAACAAACAGAAATCACAAAGGATGATATGCAAGCATGAACTACTAGCAGTAGTACCTTGCATTGATGCAAATCATGGATCACAGAAAATAGTGGTTTGTTCAAATTCCTCTATGCTACAATGCTATAGCACTACTATAGCTGCTATTTGATAACACTTCGTACTAAGCTGTCGTCTGGCCAAGGCAAAAAGTATGGTGGACGGCATAAAATCTTTGAAGACACCTGCTCCTCTATAAGATTTTCAACATAGACACCTGACAGGGTTTAGAAGGTCAGGAATATTCAAAAAAGTAGAGACACCGCAAACAATATGCAAATAATTTAATAATGAATAAAATTGGATGCTTGCTTCATTTATGTTTGCAAATAGTCGTGCAGTGTAAGTCCTTGTTGCTATTTTGCTACATTTTCTTCAGACAGAGAATTGGCAGGAGCCCACATTGTATAAGTCAAGTATACCAGTTTCGAAATAAAAAAGTATATACAGCATCAAATCCAACATAAACAGCACAAGAACAAAGAAATAAAAATGTAAATCGTGATAAAGAAGAAACCTGTCGATAAGCAAAAACTGAACTATTGAAACCAGCCAAGCCATTTTCCTAAACATTATCCAGCCACTCGAAACATGTTAAATCCTAAAAAATTCCCTCAAGTTATGATTTAATAGAAGAGATTAGACTATATTAGATTAGATAGACTTGCGCTAGCTCTTTCACTGGATACGGTACGGGGAGTATATTCGAAACAAAGCAAAATTCTCAATGAAACTCACTGACATAATTGATAATTCACTTCACCACCTACTAGCTTATAGTACTATATTTTTCTCCAGTGTCCAACTTCGTATGACCTGATATGATCATAATTGGAATACATGTGCACTTCATAACGAAATCAGGAATCCACAAAAAGCTCAATTCATTAGTTTTCATGTACAAATCATTACAATGAAAAGAAAAATTGAAATCTAACGCAGAAACACCAGTCATTCAACATCTAAACCTTGGAAACTATTCAATTTATCTTGACATCAATCACACCTTCATATTTTCTTTCCCGAGTTTCATCTTTCCTACAGCTTAGGCACAACGATCTTCAGAACACTTTCCTTCGTCCTAGCCTTTATCTCATCAATCTTGTAATTGTTCCCACTTAAATTAAGCATGACATAGAATTGGCTAGGAACACCTTCCTCCTCATTTGCTTAGTCTTTAATCACAAGTGGGAAGAGAAAATGTCTGCAAGGTTTACAAAGGACTTGGGTAGCAAGCAACTTATCAATACTAAAATTAAATAAAGGATAAAGGCTTGCTCATATTTATCTATCTAACAATATAATTATAAAAGGATGCATCCTTCAATCCATAACAAATTAAAGTCTATATAAAGAGGAGCTTATGCCTTGCTAAAATTGCACCGCAAAGTCATTTGCATTATCTTTCTTTCTCAATCTTAGTTATTATTCTTGCATTTTCGTGTATGTTTTTTTTTCTTTTCAAATGGCTTTGAGTTTTGATCCCATTTCACAAATCTCATCATCAAAGTCAGAATGGCACTTAAAAGCTAGAGTCCTTAGATTGTAGGTAGTTTCAGACTTCAATAGGCAATCACTGGTGTCACTTACTCAGTTGCCTGCTCCATCAGGTTTAATAGACCTATAATCATTAGATATTTGAGCTTCTAAATATTTTTTCTTACTTCCTTTTGAATAATTAAACACTGTACTTAAACTAAAGGAATTGATGGTTTTTTATTGTTAATTGTTATTTAGGAGGGGTTTTTTGTTGTACTACACTGTTTGTGTCTGCAATAAATCTGTATATCCAGATTTAAGCATGTATTTCTGTGAGAAATGCAACAAACATGAGGAAAAAGTTTTCCCGAGGTATATTTTCATTCATATTGTATTCATCTTCATCAATGGTTGTTCAACAATATTTGTAACTACACATTGTATATAATGCAGGTACTCAATTAAGGTGTGTGTGATGGATAATATTGACTGTGCATTTTTTTCTCTTTGATCATGATGTATCAATGCTATTCAACAAAAATTGTGCAGAAATCCTGGCTTCTAATGTAATCAACATCTAAGTCCTGTTTTTTTGTTGCAGCTTTGGTTAAATGTACTTACCTTTTTAAGGTGGAGTTTAAGAGACCTCTTAGTCATAAATTTGAGCAATCATTTAGAGACAAGAAAGTTTATGGTATTTAACAATTAAACTTGAGTTACCATGACAGTCACATGTTATTATAAAATCTTATTTTATACTTGGAATATTTAGGAAGGTTACCATTGTTCTAATTTAATCATATATTATTTAGGTCTATTAAACTTGTAACAACATTATGTAAATGATGATGATACCTTTTTCATTTATATTGGTATTTCATTTTAATTTAACTGTCAGATGCATTCTCAATTACTACGGAATTGTTTGATATCATGCTGTATCTCTAATGCAATACATTCTAATTTTATTTTTAATACTAAACGTTGTCGTGGTTGAATTAAATAACATTATGTCTGATTCACAATCAAGTAAATATTTTTGACGCACGGGTGTAAAATTATGCAGGTCTTCACCTAATAGTTATTGTAATATAGTGGTGAGTATTCTACTTCTAGTCACATGATTGACAAGCAAAATGCGCTAATCAAGGAAAACTGATATATGATACCCAAAGTCTTACTTTTGTGCAATTCAAATATGCTGATGAAGAAATTATGCTCTTCCCAATTTCAGTGATAAAGAATAAACTATCGATTTTTAATCCTTAAATTATCACTCTCTTTTCAATATAGCCTAAAAAATATGTAAATATACCAAGTAGTCTATAAATTATATCAATTCCGGCAATTTAGTCCTTGATAATAAGATATTATGAAATTTTATTTTTAAAAAAAGAAAGATATTATGAACTAAATTGATGGATTGTCAACTACTTTAGGGACTAAATTGCCAGATTTATATAGTTTAGAGACTATTTATTATATTGTTATAGTATATGGACTAAATTAGTGAGAGTTGTAATTTACGGATGGTTTATTTTCATGCTAAGTAACCATAAAGCATCACAACTTGCAAAAATTGCCCCTCAAAACATTTAACATTACCGGATTAGCGGTTTATTTTTTTGTGTGAATTGGGTGTCATTTACGTGCAATTGTAGAGACTAATCTCTTGAAACAAATAGAACCATGATGAGTTATAAAATTCCCCCTCAACATTTAACATTACTGGATTTAAACTCAGACCTCTAACTAAGCTACCCTCTCATTTAAGTGCTTTAGGTACCTATAATTTTACACTTTAACCATTTGGCTTGAGGTTGTTACTTAGTTTAGAGACAAAAAACTTACGTTTTTCAAGTTTGGGACAGATCTCGTTGCAGGTTTGTTTAAAGCGAAACTTGTTAGACGATTCTGTGGGGCAATTTTGTTACGACAATTTTCCTTTTCTGTTTTACAGAGATAACTATAAGTGGATTACAGTTTTTATTTTTTATAAAAACATAAAAAATATTAGTAATCATATTAGGTTGAACTATTCACAAATCACAACCCCTTATTTCTTCAAGGAGATCATTACATATGTTTAATACTTCCTGGGATTGGCCACATGACACATCTGCTATGCTAGGAGTGAGTGTAACCAGATTAAGGGCATGTTTTCATTTACTCGTTTTCCATTTCTCGATTAACTACGTAGCTACAAGAAAACTCAAGCTTCCTGCTATATGAGGCTCAACTTTACTTCAAACACGGGTAAAAACCTTTCAACGCTCCTTAGTCCAATTTATGCTTTATGTCACAATGCTTCAATAAAAAATCCTGATATTCACTAGAATGTAAATGTTTGCTACAAATGCAAACCGTAAAACCACGTTTTATTCTCGTAAACAGACAAGAGAAATGAGAAAAATGAATTACATTTCTTTAGCAAACGACACATCCACGAACCTCCACCTGAGTTCCTTAGTTTATTGATATAAATAGCTGAACGACATGAATTTCCTCCCACATTGCAAGGATCTTAGCTGACCCATTCCACATTATTTAGACAATGTTAAAAATCAATGTTTAGCATTGATCAAGTTTCTGATGGCGTATTGTAAGATGCCTCCATGATTGAAGTAAGCAAGTTCAACCTGCCATAAATAACCGAAACATCAGCAGGATAAAAAATCGAAGAATAAGAAACAGCATCAAAACAGATAGCAATACCACAAAGAAAAATGAAAAAGCAAGACATAGTAAATTAATACCTCTGTATCAAATCTCAGGGTACATGAAAATGTCTTCCCATTGTCTGTCACCACAGTGATATCTTGACCAGGTCGAATTTCATTCAAACTGCTTGGAAGATCAATGGTGTAACGTTCATGACCGGTCAATCCAAGAGTATCGGCATCCTCCCCAGACTTGAAACACAAAGGAATTATGCCCATCCCCACCAAATTACTACGGTGAATCCTTTCAAAGCTTTTTGCTATGACAGCTTTCACGCCCTAGGAACAATAACGAATCAATATAGCATTACATCAACTAAGAATATACACAAATTAGTCAGAGCAGAACAGCATCAAGGAATTACCAGTAGCATTGGTCCCTTTGCAGCCCAATCACGAGAGCTTCCACTTCCATACTCTGCACCAGCCAAAATAATTGTATCGTGCCCCTCACTCTTGTATTTCTGACAATAGAGTAGTGTCAATACCAAATTCCAGCATATATTCTTTCACATTAAATTTCTAGAGTCGACAAAAAAAAAGGAGCTAGAAATATTTAGTTAATAATTATTTTATAAAGAACAAATCCAACATGATATCCGTAGGGTCGAAACTCTTAAATTTGATTTACATACGGACCACCTTGGAACCTCCCTTGATGTTATATATGACAATCAAATAAAATTAAAAACATACGAGCAAAAAGGCTTTGGGTTAGCTACTTCGGCTCTTGATTAAAAAATATATGGAATTAAGACAGATATTATTGCAGCATAGTTCAGAAAAATACCAATGACTAATATCCCTACATGTCACATAGTTGAGAAAACTTACATTTGCCGCATCGAAGACTGATAACTTCTCCCCAGAAGGAACATGTATAGTTTTAGGACCAACTTCTCCATTAAGGAATTTGTTCACAATGCGAATATTGGCAAAAGTTCCTCTTGCCATCACCTCATCATTGCCACGGCGACTTCCATAGGAGTTGAAGTCTCGTCTATCAACCCCACGTTCTGTAAGGTATCTGGCTGCAGGACTATCCTTATGTATGCTGCCAGCTGGAGAGATGTGGTCAGTGGTAATACTGTCTCCAAAGTTGAGCAAACAGTAAGCATTCTTCACTCCATGGGAGCCTGGGGGAGACATGCTCATGCCTTTAAAATAAGGTGGCTCATGAATATAAGTTGATGAAGAGTCCCAGGCATAAAGATTGCCAGATGGAACAGATAAACTATTCCACATAGGGTTGCCTTTGGTAATAGCATTATATGTTTCCCTAAACATATCGGGCAGCACACTCGATTGTACAACCTGAAAATAGGATAAATATGAACAAATGATAGAAACTAAACAATATAATTTTATTTATATGGTGGAATGATAATAAAACACATTCAACCACTTACATCTGCTATTTCTTCACTGGATGGCCAAATATCTCTGAAGAAAATCTGTTTTCCATCCTTTGCAATCCCAATGGGCTCGGTGTCAAAGTCAATGTTGACCTGAATAATAATGTCCAAATTAGACAGCAAGAAGCAGTTTTGAAATGCAAACATGGAAACAATTTAATTTACGTACTGTGCCGGCAAGGGCATAGGCAACAACGAGAGGAGGAGAAGCTAGGTAGTTAGCCCTCGTTAATGGATGAACTCGGCCCTCAAAGTTCCTATTTCCAGACAATACAGCTGCAGCTACTATATCTGTAAAATTCAGAAAATCAGTGTTAAGACAACCTCAGATTCATCAGTAATTCAAAAATACCATTTATAAAAGGAGATGTACCATTTTCAGTAATTGCAGATGCAACGGCTTCATTAATATCCCCTGAATTTCCAATGCACGTAGTGCATCCATACCCAACTATATTAAACCCTAGCTGATTCAAATACGGTTGCAAGCCACTGCAGAAGCAATACAGGATTAATCAAAGTATTTCAGCCACATAAATGTGAACGCCACCATATTATGAGTAAATACTTTATGATATTCTAAGAGTACCTCTTCTGCAAATACTTAGTAACTACACCAGAACCTGGAGCAAGACTTGTTTTGATCCACGGCTTCACCTAGTAGTTAATATGAAATAATAGTGAACAGATAGCAATCGGTTAGTAGAAAATAACAAATTACTAGGGGGGAAATGGAAAAGGTAAGCACATTTTATATTTCCTCAAATACATATTTAACTACTGGACTGTAATACAAAAAACAGCCTCAAACAATCGCTAATGTGAAACAAAAAGGGAAAATAGCAAAAATACGATTCTAATACTAGCTAGAAAACAAAGGAGGAAATCACGTTGCATTCATGAGTACATGCACATTGGATTTATGCATAATAGATGTATAAGAATGTCATTATTGAATTAAATCATTAACACAGAAACCAAATGCAGAGACATTGACTAACCTGCAATCCCAAATCACATGCTTTCTTTGCAACCAATGCAGCTCCAAGCATTACACTAGGATTTGAGGTATTTGTACAACTGGTGATAGCAGCTATAACAACATCCCCATGCCTAAGTTTTGCTGGTGTTTCATGGAATTTGAACTCTGCAAACTTTGTCTGAGATTCTTTTGGCACAGCAAAGCCCTGTAACAATGCAATACTATACGGCTCAAATAACTGAAATCCTTGTACTATTAAACTTCCTGGAAGATGCAATGAGCACATTCTTCAGGGATATAAATTCAAATTTCATCCAATGCAGTCAAAAGTGAACGGCATTCTTGAGGTGATTAGGGGTTTTTAATATCTTAGGCTTTGTTTGGGAGTTTGGAGGGGAGGGCTTTGGGGGGTGGGAAATATGGGGGAAAATGGAGAAATCTGTCACATTTTTTGAAAGAGTATTTTTTTAGAGAATGATAAATTAATGTTTTTGATTAATATATTTTTAATTTTAAGAATTTTGTAAAATAGATTAGATTGAATTTGAAGGTCCTCGGAGCTTAGCTCGGTTGGTAGGGACAATGCATAATATATGCAAGGTCTGGGATTCGAACCCTAACCACCACCCAAAAAAAAAAGATTGAATTTGAAGAATTCATATAAACCCTACAAAATTCTCCTCCAATACAATTGTTGAGTTCCCCCAAATTAGGAAGATTTTGTATTATGAAGAAAAGTGAACCCCCCAAAGCCCTCACCCCCTCTTAAAGTCTTGTATTTCTTCCACTTGCTCCTTCCTTTTTTCCAAAGCCCTTCCTTCCCCTCCAAACTCGCAAACAAAGCCATAAAGCAACAGGTGCAAACAGGGCACTCCTCACTCAAGGTTGGTGTTAACTCTTAACAATAATAAAAAAAAAAACATACATGCTAGATAGTGGATAATATACAACTATATTGCATTTATTAGCCATAGAATAATGTTTATCTCACTTCGCATTGTTGGTAGTGTAAAAGCCCCCGAGGGTGTAAAATCATATCATGGACTATTTCACACTCTTCAGAATTTCACTTGGCAAGATGGCTGAAATTTTTGTATTCCATCCTATCATGCACTAAAGGCATGACTGAGAGAGAGGGGGTCGAGATTCATTGACACCACACATAAGCCTAAGCATAACTAACACTTGATAACTTTTTTTTAGAATACGAAAGCTATCGATCCAAACTGTTAATTATGTTGCATTATGTTGATGATCTTGTATATCAAATTTTAGATAATATGGATGATCATAGGTATGTAATTAATGATGGATGTTTACCTATATTTTAAATCGCATATTATGTTACTGTAAGGTGGTGGAATGAAGTATCATTTGGCTTTGAATTAAATGAAATTTTGTAAACTTGGTATATTCATGTGGGTTTTCAGTTTAATGATTTGATTGGTAAGTTTCATTGTGTATACAAGTTTTTAAAAAGTGAACATACGTCAATATATATCTGTTTGTGAGTGCATATACATAAAAAGAAGATTCAGAGATATCTATGTTTAGGTGTAAGAGAGATTTACTGAAAATTGCCCAATGGCTATTGAAAAACCATAATTGAAAACGAAACGTGGCGATATACAAATTTAAGCATCATGGGTACTGAGCATAAGCTATGCCATTTTATATTTAGACATTACAGATAATATGTATGGTTCCAGAAGTTAATACCTTAAACCCAACTTTATTGTTGAGGCAGGCATGCCAATCTGCTTTCATTTCTTTCAAAGTAACACGGTCATGAGGCCTGAAAAGATTTAGAGCAAGGACTACACAATCAAAAACTGAATGTCATTAAACTTTCATAGTAATACTGATTCCCCTCTAATTTACCACACAGGCCCTCAACTCCACAACGTTGTCAAATGTAACACGTTTGTTAGTTGAGTTATATTAGTAGCTTAAAGAAGTTTTGTAGTCAAATGTAAACTTTATATCAGTTAAGCTGAATGACTGTGGTCTTCATTTTCCTCGAAATATATGATGAAACAAGCCAGCAAGGGTCAAGGGTAGGAATAGACAATTTTGACAGACTTGTTGAACTTAAATAAGATTTCAGAGTTGGTGGTTTTGTAATTTTTTAAACCTAGATAATCGTATGTAACAATATTTTAATCCAATTTTGACAGACTTGTTGAACTTAAATAAGATTTCAGAGTTGGTGGTTTTGAAATTTTTTAAACCTAGATAATCGTATGTAACAATATTTTAATCTTAATAAGGGAAGGCATGTGTAGTGGTGCAAAATAAAATGAAGACTCGTTACCTTTTTGGACCTGAGACACATGGTTCAACATCTTCAAGATTGAGCTCCAAATAGGACGAGTACACTCTCTGCGCTTGGGGCTGCAATGCAACAAAGCAAACTCAGTCAGATCAGGTTCTTTCAGACATTTCAGCTATAACTATCCCAAAACAATATATGCATGCATAGTATACCTCATTGTAGTCCACAAACATCTTATTAGCTCGTAAATAGGATTCTATCATAGAAACCTGCAAGAAAGACGTGTAAGAACATGTAGATAAAATCAAATATCACGAAACAACTAACAAGTGTTAACGTACAGTTTCATCACTCCTGCCGGTCAGTTTCAAATATTGCAAAGTGACATGATCCACGGGAAAGAATCCCATGGTTGCACCATACTCAGGAGACATGTTTGCTATGGTGGCACGATCAGCCAAAGGTAGTTCACTCATGCCTTCCCCTGCATAAAGGAAATATAAAACAATTATTATCTAAAAACAGATTGATTAATCAGCTAGGAACATGATGCTACAAAGGAAGAAATATGTTGTATAGATTAGTATTTACCATAAAACTCTACAAATTTGCCAACAACCCCATGCTTTCTTAGCATTTGAGTAACAGTCAAGACCAAGTCGGTAGCTGTGACACCACTTCGTAATTTGCCTAATAATTTGAACCCAACCACACCAGGTAGGACCATGCTCATGGGCTGCAAAGGAAAATAATTGTTTCTAATAACAGGTTAATAATTGGCTAAAACTACATATGCATTTGTAATAATATACTGATTAGCAGAAAAGAAAGTGAAAAAGCCAGTAGCACGTTATTTTTACCTGGCCAAGCATTGCAGCTTCGGCTTCAATTCCACCAACTCCCCACCCAGCAACACCCAAGCCATCAATCATAGTAGTGTGTGAATCAGTTCCAACAACGCTGTCAGGATAAAGCACACCATTTGTGTTGAACACAACTCTACCAAGGTATTCTAAATTGACCTGCAAAAGTTGAATTTGCAAAACTTGATTCAGAAGACAAACTGGAAGAACGGGATAAAGAACAAACTTTTCCTTCACATGTAAAAAGTACAACTCAGATCATGTATTATATATCCATAATAACACACACGCGCACACAAACACACACACACATGCACGCTTCACTAGTTACTGAACGATGCAATAACCTGATGGACTATTCCTGATCCAGGAGGAACAACGAGCATGTTATTGAACGCATTTGAACCCCATTTGAGGAAACCAAATCTTTCCTTGTTCCTCTGGAATTCAAGTTCCATATTAGCCTGAACAGCATTTTCTGATCTTGCTACATCAACCTGAACAGAGTGATCAATGACAAGATCCACTGGTACCTGAAAGTAACCAAAATTTTAAATTTATTACACATGCTTAATGCAAAAATAATCAAATATCAATCTTAAATTCACTAATAAGCAGCATCTGCATCTGTCTTACCAATGGGTTAATTTTATTAGAATCACCACCAAGCCTGTTCATCGCATCTCGCATGCAGGCAAGGTCAACAACAGCCGGCACCCCAGTAAAATCCTGATAAATGAAATCAAAAGCACAATAAATACAACTAAACATTCAAAGAATTTCACAAAAGCAATATCACTAAACACCCTTCCACTCCCGGCATTAACATATTCGTGCGCCACTCACCTGAAGAAGCACTCTAGCCGGCTTGAATGGAATTTCCACCTGTTTAGGAGAAGTATTCTTCCAATCAATAATCTTTTCAACATCATCACTCTTAACTTGAAACTCATCACAGTTACGAATTGCAGATTCCAAAAGTATCCTTATTGAGTAAGGAAGTGCATCTGAAAACACAAATTTCTACATCATTTTTACTCCAAACATTCAAACACAGACACCGGACACGACACTGACACAGGTAATAATTAAAGAAAACGACTCACCGATTCGAGAATCGTTGAGAGCTGGCAAACTAAAGTATTTTCCAAATTCACCTCCACCACCTGGCTTTTCCAACGTCTTCAATATGTTGTTGAATGGATTTTGAGTTGCTGAAAATAAAAAAGTCATATTTCATAATATAGATTAATTTAGATAAAAAGAAATGAGAATTTAAATCTGGTATTAAGAATGAAAAAGATAGATATTGATGTTATGTAATAGGCTCGTTACCCATGGTAAGAGATTGAGATTGAGATCGAGGGAGAAAAAAAGAGCGTGAAGAACGAAGGTAATAATAATAAGAGAATAGAAGAGAAGAATAGTAGGTAGGTGAGAAAAGGATTTAGTATTCTTATTCGATAATAATATTCAATTGAATTTTGTTGTCCGAAAGTGTTTTTGATATTTTAGTATATTTGGTGGATCCACTTATGTCATGCCATGTGCTCAACATACTATCATGATCCATGCTATATTTTCAAATACATGTTTGTTTTTTATGGAGGATTCAGTGTGTATTTTCAAACTTTATCCTATAATGATACTGATGATAGTTACAGGATAAATGGATAAAATAAAAAAAATCTTATAAAGTTTGTGAAGAACAAAACTGGTGGTATAAAAACTAAATCAACCACGTTATGATCAATTCAATAATCTAAATTCAAATCAATTAAGTTAATTTTTTTTCGAATTAAAACCGAATTAAATCTAAGTTACTTTTATTATTTATTTGGATATTGGTTTTTGTCGTAAAAGATCAATCACATTAGATTCGAACTAAATTATTATATACTTTTATTTTCTTTTACATTGTATCAGAGCATCTTCAATGGAGGTCCTTATTTAACAATGATCACTCCCTGTTAAGGACCCTTCGTTGGAGGAAGAAAAAATTAGTCCCCGTTAAGGAACAGGTAATTATATAAGGACACTCTATCCTAGGCAACTAACGGATCCCACGTTTAAAAGAAGTAATATTTTAATAATTAATAGTTGTTTTAAAAGAAGTAATATTTTAATAATTAATAGTTGTTTTGATTTAAAAAAATAATAGTTGTTTTAAATATTATTTTATCTATTTGACATCATTTTAAATAAAATGTGATTCATGCAAATTATTATTATTATTTTTTAACGAAGGAATGTAAAATCTGTAATGTTAATTTTTCCATTTTCAAGTTATTAGCAAATATGACATAAATTTAAGTTCATACGGATAAATAAATATTTTATAATTTAATTTTTAAGAATTATAATTAAATATTATGAGGTAATTTTATAATTTAATAAATAAATTATTTTGTTTAATGATGTAAAGTTAGTGGGATCTATTTAAGTACTTTTCATTGGAGTCCTTATTAGTGTACTCTCATTGGAATCATTGAGTCTTTAATAGATACTTTTATTAAAAATTATAAATAAGTGATGTGTAACGTGTGATCCATTTAAGGAGTCTTTGTTAAGGAACTACCATTGTGGATGCTCTTAAGAATAAAAATGATGGTGGGATCCACTTATGTCATGTCATCACTATAGTAACGTGGGATCCATTTAAGAAGTCCTTTTATTAACAATATAATGATGAAGTATTTTAAAAATAGAAATATAGTATTGAAAAATGATAAAAAAGTAATAAATTTAATTTTTTAAAAGTCAAAATGTTGTTGAAACCAATGCAAACATGCAACTTTTGACTTCCTTAACGATTGCCCTAAAAAAAAAATCTTTATATGTTTACTTCTGGCGGAACATAGAAAACCTTGAGAATCTTGGTGGTATTCTTGAAGGCAAAAATGTGCTTGACTGTACGAAACAATTAACAAAATCCTGTAAAAAGGCAGTGGCTCTTCAAGAACCTACTTCTTGGTATTAAAAAACTAACTTAACAATAAACTATATCATCAAGTTACACAAAAAAAAAATCTCAAACTGTGATTAGTAATAACAAAGACACAAATCATGATTAACATTACTTTGAAACCCTATGCCATAACAAAAACAGAAACCATGATTAGTAGTAACATTTGTTTAGTAATAACAATGTGTGTGGGTACTCTTTCAGGATAAAGTGGAATTCATGTGCATTTTCTCAAACAATAACTTTTCAATACATGATCAACACTAAGTATGGTGTTTCTGTTTTATTTTTAGCTTACTTAAATACAAACAAAGAAAGAAAAAGAAAAAAAAACCATGGACATTAGGTCCACTAACCCAAAACTTTTTCTTGTTGAAAAAGCTAGGGTGAAGAGAAAAATTGATAAAAAAAAGAAAGATATTAACAAAAATATAGTATAGGCAAAAAGTAAAGTTATGATATACACTTATCACTTTCTAAAGAACAAAACAATTCATTTGATAATGAATTATTGGTTCTAAATTGTCTTTCTCAATCAACTCGAAAGGTATTATGTTTTTCCGATGCCTTTTAGATCTGAAAAGCAATGTTTTTCCATCGCTATTCAATAAAACATGATCCTTAATGTGTTGTTTAACGTTTATTTAATAATTATTTAATGAATTTCTAACTCGTACAATGCCTACGAATAATTATTCCTAGATATATCTTAAGTAACGGACTTCACTTGCTTCAATGCCTACGAATAATTTGTGCAAACTTTTTTATTACAAGGATTTGGCAGGTTTTGGTTCATATGTCTCGAGCTTAAAAGAACATTTATGTGCAACCCTCCCTGACTTTTTGATAAAATGAGTCATCTTTAAATTTTAAATAATTTTTAAACAAACGTTATGCAAAAATTAGGGATTATGTTTTATTGAATAACGATAGAAAGCACTACTTTTCAAATCCACATATGAAATGCATGTGAAAAGCATAATACCTTTTGAGTTGTCAGGAAAAACCAAGTGACAAGTGTATACCTTAATTTTGTTTTTTGTCTATGCTAATTTTTGGTAATATCCTTCTTCTTTTTTTTAATCAGTTTTCATCTTCACCCTAGCTTTTTCAACAAGAAAAAGTTTTAGGTTAGTGGGTATTTTTGTTTTGATTTTAGCTTACTTAAATACAAACAATAAACTAAGATATTGAAGTAAGCTAAAAACAAAACAAAAATACCACACTAAATGTTGATCATGTATTAAAAATTATTGTTTGAGAAAATGCACATAAATTTCACATTATCTTTATATATACACACACTTTGTTACTACTAATCACAATTTAAGTTTTTCCTTAAAAAAAATCACAATTTATGTTTTTGTTATGGCATGGGGTTTCAAAAAAATAACCAAGTATGTTATGGTCTATGGTTTCAAAGTAATATTCATTACAGTTTGTGTCTGTTACTATTAATTACGGTTTGAGAAATTTATTGTATAAATTGATGGTATAATTTTTTCAAAGTTAGTTTACTAGTAGAAAAAAATTAAATTTGATTGAGGCATTTAATATTAAACTAAATATAATATTAATGTTTTCAGTCTTAAATATAATATTGATGGCAAAAACACTCTCTTTTGGACAGATGAATGGGTGGGGGGAGTGTGCTTCAGTGTTAGATTTAATAGATTATATGAGTTGGCAGTGGTGAAGAGTGTGTCAGTATCTGACATGCATTTGTTAGGGTGGGGGGTGGAGGGGGCGGTGTGGAATTGGAGGCGTAGGTTGTTTCTGTGGGAAGATGATCTAGTAGGAGAACTTAGGTCTTTACTCCAAAGTGTCACTTTGCAGGTTGACAAGGTCGATAGAAGACTTTGGCGGTTGGAAACATCTTCGGGTTATACTGTTCGAAGTGCCTATAATTTTTTGACTGTTAATGCTACTGTCGACGCTGAGGTGTCTGTGTATCATTTGTGGCTCAAGGAAGTTTCCTTGAAGGTGGTGTTATTTGCTTGACGCCTGTTACGTGATAGGCTGCCAACTAAGGACAACCTTTACCGTCGTAATGTGGTCGGTGTCGATGACCAGCTGTGCGTTGGAGGTTGTGAGGAGGTGGAAACATCTTCTCACTTATTCTTACATTGTAATGTTTTTGGATCTGTTTGGAACCATATTTACAGGTGGATTAACGTTGCTACTGTTATGCCTTGTGATGCATCAAGTCTTTTTCATCAGTTTATTTTCATGGGGGGAGCTGCCAAGTCAAGGCGGTTCATCCTTCAGGTTATTTGGTGTGCAACACTGTGGGAAATTTGGAAAGAAAGAAATAACAGGATTTTCAAGAACAAAAACTCCTCTATATTGCAAGTGGCGGACAAAATAAAGTCGTCGACTTTTATGTGGTTGAAAGGGAAATATGTTTGTCTTCCCTCCAACTACCATGGTTGGTGGCTTAACCCGTTTGCGATATTAGGCATTGGTTAATAGTTATTCTTTCTGTTTTATATTTTGGTGACCTGTAATTATTGTACAGATATTGTTTGAACTTTGGTGTTTCTTCCTTAGCACACCTAGTGCTAGGAAGGCCATTTGGTTGTGTTAATATATTTCATTTTAACTTCTTCAAAAAAAATATATATAACATTTTTGGAGATTATAATATAATGTTTTCTATTTCATCGTAAAATTAAACTAAAATGATATCACACAAGACAGTTTGTAGTTCGATTCTCCGCGCGGCTTTTGTTTTTTAATAATAAAAATAAAAAAGAATGAATACTAAAATTCGTGTGCTTTTTTCTTCTTCTGTCATTTACTTCACTTTAACCAATATGAATCGTTCTTACACATTTGTTGTGATTCTCATTCCACACTCTTTCTCGGAGGACGTTATCAATTCTTGCAGGTAACCCTCTTTTTTTCTCCTTTACAATTGTTCCGGTAAACCCTAATTTGTTAATTCTCATTCACTCTTTATCTATTCTCATTCAACCCTCATTATCTTCTCATTCACTCTTTGAATCAATTGTTTTAGTAAACCCTGATTTATCTGTTTTTCTCTCTTTATCTTACACTATTTTTTTTCTTCGTTTTTTTAAATTTATGGCTTTCTTTAGGTCAATAGGCAAATTGATTGCATCTTGTCTAAAACTCGGTGTTAAAAATTATGAAGAAAGAAAACTTGTGGCTATGGCTAGAACTAGTCAGCACTGTGATCAATGCCATGAGATCTTAGTATCACATCTTAACCTTAGGGTTCGAATAGTGAATGAAAGGCAAGTCATGTTTATGTCAAGATATGGTCAGTTTAAAGAGACTTTGGTTGCAGCGGTACATTTCACAGTCCCTTTTGTGGACCGTGTTATCAAAACAATTTAAATGGAGGAGCAGTTTATAACTACTACTAATCAGCTGGTTTGCAGTAAAGACAAGTTCAAAATTAAACTGCATACCACTTTTTCGCTATAGGTAACTAATGAGTGGTTATAATTTTATTTTTTTAATAAAAGATACTGTATTAATTCATAAGCTCATGAAAATACAAAGAGTTAGTTTCTATCGGCACCTCCTCAAACCAAACCAAATTTGGTTTGTCATGGGCTAATTGGACCAAAGAATCAGCTAACCTATTACCAGATCTATGGGTAAAAACGAATTGACAAGTGTCAAACAAAGACTGGGTAGACCAGATTTTCTGTAGTATACTACCAAGATAAGATCTATTTGATCTATTTTCTTCTTTCACCATGTGAATCAACTGTTCGTTGTCGCTCTCAAACACCAACTTCCGAAAACCATAGTCTTGGGCTAATCTCATAGTACTAAGAAGAGCAAAACCTTCAGCTAGCAGTGGATCATTACAACATGGAGTTTCCCAAGTTGCTGATACCATAATCAAACCCTCTTCATTTCTAACCACACCTCCAAGACCCCAACGCCCATAAACTTTCATGTTTGCATCACTATTTGCTTTAAGGATCCCTGCTTCCGGTTTTTTCTAGTGGGTGGAACGGTTGGACGCGGTTGAAGGATGTGACGGGGCTCTCAAGGGATCAGATCGGTGAGCTTGAGTATTTGGAAGATTTGCTTTCCAGAAGTCCATAATGCTATGGTCTGCTCTGAGAATAATCTCATCTTCAGGTGTGTCTTTCTCTTCATATATATGAATATTACGAGCTAACCAAATATTGTATAATATAGTTTCTATGTTAATTAGAGCTGATTCATCATTGTGAATGATAAAATCGAAAAGCCAATCAGTAAAAATAAGATTAGATTGTTCTGGGAATTTAATGGTAAGACTTGATCCAAACCATATCCTAGAAACTTTTGGGCATTGCATAAATGTGTGTGTAATAGTTTCGATTTTTGCATTACACCTGGGACAAAGAGTAGAGCACGGAATCCCTCTTTTATTTAGTTCGCTTCTGACCGGTAGAGAATTTTGAAGAATTCTCCATAGAATAATCTTATGTATGGGTATTGTGTGGAGAGCCCAGACTTTTTTCCAAACCATAGTTTCAGTGCTACTAGAATGAAAGGGTTGAGTATTTTGGTTTTGCCACCCCTTTATGGCTTTGTATCCACTTTTGACAGAGTAAATCCCATCTGATTCGTACATCCACATTAAGGTGTCTTTGTTAGAAGTATTGAGCAGAGGGATCTGTTCAATATGATTAGAGTCAATAGATAAAAGCTGAGAGTGAAGAGAATTTGTGTCCCATGAGAGATTGTCCCTAGAGATAAAATCCTTAACCAACCTGTTACTGGAGCTAGAATTTTCTGTTGTTGGAACTTTAAAGTCATGATGGAAAGGGATCCAATTGTCACCCCATATCTTGGCAGTGTTGCCATCACCAATTCTCCAACAGCTGCCTTTGATAATAACCCAAATAACATTCTGCATACTCCTCCATGCATAACTGGGATTATTTCCAACTAGAGCCTAGAGTATGTCTACTTGAGGATAGTACTTAGCCTTAAAAAATTTAGCAATGAGATAATTGGGGTTGGTGTGAAGTCTCCAAACCTGCTTTGCCAACATAGCTAGGTTAAATTCTCTAAGGGTTTTAAACCTCATTCCTCCTGCATACTTAGATTTAAAAAGGTTGGCTCTTTTAGTCCAGTGTATCTTCTTCTTGTCACCATTAGATCCCCACCAAAAAGAGCAAACAACCTTCTCAATTTTTGAGCATAAACCTTTGGGAAGAAGGAAACAGCTCATATAATAAGTAGGGATCGCCCGAGCCACTGCCCTAATTAAAACTCCCCTTCCTTCAAAAGACAAGTTCTTTTCCTTCCAACCCTTCAATTTCTTCCAAATTCTATCCATAATAAAATGAAAGTCTTGTTCTTTGGATCTGCCAAAATGAGTTGGCATTCCTAAGTACTTGTGAAAATTATCACTAATCTTGACTGGGAGATTTTCTTGAAACTTTCTCCTGAACTCCTGAGAGATATTTGGGTTGAATAGCATTTCAGATTTGTCCAAATTAACCTTTTGACCAGAACCCTCTTGATAAAGTTGAAGAATTTCCATGATAGTTTTAACTTCTGATAAGTTTGCCCTACATACTAGTATGTTATCATCAACATATAATAAATGAGATATTTCAGGGGCATTCGTAGCAATAGAGGGACCCTTAAGAGCCCAACACTCTGAGCTTTACTAATCATCCCAGAAAAAGCCTCAGCACATAAAATCTAAATATAAGGGGACATGAGATCCCCTTGTCTGAGGCCTCTTTTGGGGAGGAAAAAATCAGTGGGCTGACCATTAATAAGGATGCAGAACTTAACAGTTCTAATACACTGCATAATAGTAAGAATAATATTATTGGGGAAACCCATAGTTTTAAGAGTAGCTTCAATAAAGTCCCATTCAAGGCTATCATAAGCTTTGGCAATGTCAAGCTTAATACCAACATACCCGTTATCTTTCTTCCTGGGTTTTCTAATGTAATGTAAAGTTTCAAAGACAATTAATGAGTTGTCAGTGATAGGTCTTCCAGGAAGAAATGCACTTTGGTAATCATAGATAACATTAGGAAGGATTTTCTCAATTCTATTAGCCAAAGTCTTGGTAATGATTTTAAGAATAACATTGCAGAGACTTATAGGTCTAAAGTCAGAGGGGAAATTAAGGGAATCTAATTTAGGAATCAAGTTGATGAAAATGTGATTGATATCAGCAATAGATCCACCATTATTAAGAATATCAAGAGTGAAAATCAGTATATCAGGACCAATAATGCTCCAAGACTTATGATAAAACAATGTAGAGAGGTCGTCTGACCCAGGGGCAGAGTTGCCTTTAAGGGACTTGATGGCCTCTATCACCTCTTGGGAAGAAAAAACTGTTTAAAATATTAAAATTAGGAGGTGATATTCTGTTTTTTACCACATCTAGCATATCAGTCCTAATATTAGGATTTTTACTAGTGAAAATATTATTAAAATAGGAAAGAAAAGTAGTCTGGATATGGTCACTATCCTTCCATATAGAGCCAGATGGGTCCTGAATCTGATGAATAGTATTCTTCATTCGTCTTTGATTTGCTTTGAGATGAAAATATTTTGTATTAGTATCTCCTTGTCGTAACCAGTGTACTTTGGCCCTTTAAGCCCACCACACCTCTTCGTGCTTAAGGTCATCCAACATCTTTTCAGTTTCCTTAATTTTAAGAATACTGTTGCTGGTAGGTATGTCATTCTTAAGTTTGCAAAGGAGGTCTTGATGCTCTTTAATCTTGTTGGGAATGTGCCCATATTTAGCTTTACCCCATTTAGCTATTTGAGATAAGGTGAAATCAAGCTTCATAAGACTATTGTCATTGTTGTGCTCCCAGGCTTCTTTAACTATTTGATAACTCTCCTGGTCTTGTGCCCAAATATGTTCAAATCTTTGGATTTTGGGTTTATGTAGGTTGGCTCTGTTGTGACTGTCTTCACTAAACTCTAGAAGGATAGGATTGTGATCTGATGAATACCTCAGAAGGTGCTTGTTAATGTATTTGGGAAAAGTACAAATCCAGTTAGAAGTAGCACAAAACCTATCTATTATTTCCTTTATGTGAATATGGTCAATTTGATTATTAGCCCAAGTATATTTATCCCCATAATACCCAAGATCAGTTAGGTCACAGCCATTGAGAGTATCATTAAAAAGCTTAGTTAAATGAAAACCCACTATATTCCCTCCAAGCTTTTCAGAGCTATTAAGCATAAGGTTAAAATCCCCAAAAATGAGCCAATTGGAATCAATTCTGGTTTGGTTGATATCCCTAATAGCTTGACAAGTAAGGTGCTTTTTAGAAGTATATGGATAACCATAAAAGCCAGTACTATACCAGGAAATATTAAGATTACAAGCAGTAATATAAAGGCCAATGAACATTTTATTTGAATTTAAGATATCAACTTTTAATACATCATTCCACAAGATGGCTAGTCCACCTGCTCTATGACCTTTATTCATAGTACAATCAATCATGTAAAGATTAGACAAGGGACCATATAGGAGGTTAAACTTAGCTTTTGGGTCATTTTCTTTAAGTCTAGTCTCCATGAGGAAAACTAAATCAGGACAATAGCTTCTGAGGATTTTTTTGAGAGCTCAGACTGCAGAGGGGTTCCCCAACCCTCTGCAGTTCCAGGATAGGAACTTCATGGCTGCTGGCTGACCTTGTACTCAAGGCCTGCCAAGTCTTCTGGTGAAATTTTCATAACATCATCCTCAATGTCTGAAATTCCAAGTTTTCTTTTCATAGGATGAGAATCATTTTGAGCTTTCTTCTGGTCATTTACAGGACTAAGAATAGGAGAGTTAAACTGCTGAATCAGTTGGCCTTTCTTTGTGGTAATATATTTCATTTTAACTTATTAAAATAAATTATTATTATCCTCTAAATTTTTTTTTTTTTTATTATTATTATTATTATTATTATTATTATTATTATTATTTTTATTATTATTATTTTTATTTTTTTTTTTTTTATTTTTATTTTTTTTTTTTTTTTTTTATTT
>Ga0228710_1002281_pt1 | contig 30081 bp, 21 predicted proteins | sample MedpolnodulmetaG_FD_177995 | JGI IMG/M metagenome (GOLD analysis project Ga0228710, IMG submission 177995) | Root nodule microbial communities from Medicago polymorpha collected in Santa Monica, California, United States - pink nodules | ecosystem: Host-associated > Plants > Roots > Nodule...
ATGTATAAAGAGAGCACGTTAAAAATTGGAGGAAAATAAGGAGCATTTTTCTCTTATTCCTATCAACAGATTTGATTCCCTAAATTGTTGGGATTCATTTTGAAATTCAAATCTTGGTATTTAGAGGAAAATTTTTAGGGCTACACTTACAACAATTAATGCAACAGATTTGGAGCCAAATTTCTAGGGTTAATTGTTAGCAGACATAATAACTTTAAGGAGTAAAGGATTGCACTAAAAGCTAAAGAGAAAGTGAGGTTTTCTTTGTAATTTAGAAAAGAACCATAATCATTAAAAGAATCTCAATTTATGATTTCTCGTTACAATTTCTTTTAGAGATTACGATGCATTAACTGTTATTTTGTTTGCGCTTGTTCGGCTACTAATTATTCACTGCTCACAATTTCTCTCTAAATTCATCATCTCACGTTTGCATTTTCTTTCTCTGTTATAAAGTAGTAAGTTTATCATTCTCCACAGGGATTGTCGTTCAACTTAGTAATTAATAAAACTTATTTTGAAAGATGGAAGTTCAATAAGATTGAATAGAGTTGCAGGGTTGAATTGCCCCTGCCCCAATGTAAGATTAAGTTTGTGATTCAAATTATTAATGGCGATTAGGAAATCCTTGAATCTCCCCTTCGTCTTTGTTGGAATTACTCCCTCCGTCCCTTAATGTAGGCACCCATTGTCTTTTTTCACATTTCTTAAGAAATGTTGTCAGTGTAATTAATGTGTTTGTTTTGTGTGTTAATATTACCAAATTGTCATTTGTTTGTATGTGTATTAAATTTGACTTTTCATATTTTTAAGACAAGTTAGTAGTATTAATTAGGGGTATGTTTAGGAAAAAAAATAATAAATGCATCTAGTAAATTGAAAGGGGGTTTACATTTAAGGACAAAAATAAAGTCAAATGGGGGCTTACATATAGTGACGGAGGGAGTATCTTTTAAGAAACAAAAAAGCTTATATGGTGCCTACTATTGATTTAATGAATCCAATGGTAAAACTCATATGAAGCTTCTGACCACAAATATTGCCGAACTAACCTAGGTTTAGATTATGTACGACGTTGTCCAAAGAAAAGAGTAATGACGGAAGGAATTCAAACTTTAACTTCCTAACCTCTATAAGAAGTGGTTATTAGAAAAGCCAATGGAACTAATATGTAGTATAAAGAGGTACTAAATAAAAATAGAGGGAATATTGATGGTTTGATTTAAGCAGGTGTACCAAATCGTTTACCAAGTAATAAAGTGATAAGTAGAGTATCGTATCCACAGGGATTGTTGTTTCAACCAAACAATTCGTGTTACTTATTTGGGAACAATAAAGTCTAACTGTTAATTAAATTAACAACAATTGTTTAAAATACTTGTATTTGTCATCATCAAAAAGAGGGAGATTGTTAGAACAAGAATGGTTCATACAAGTCCTCTTGAGTTTTGTTGATAACAAAGTATTAAAGAACAATTGGAATACTAACATATGTTCAACTGTGCAGGATCTACTTATCATGGAGAAAGGACATATGAAGAGCATCTGAAAGGGATTGGGTGGTTTAGAAGACTTAGGTGGAAGACTTGGATGAAGGTCAACTAGAATTCAACGTCCTTAGATGAAGGATGCCTCACACAACCTGGAGAGTGATCTCAACATATTCTGTGAAGCACATTATACATATAATCTAACTAGGATACTTGGATCCGAGGGACCCAGAATCCACATACACTTTTGTCTTATTCTATGAGCTGTCTCTATCATAGTATCTAATAGAGCAGTTATTTTGTCTACGTTTTCAAACAGACAAAGGACATCAAAAACGATGAAACCAACGAATAATTCCTCTTTCAGCAAAGGAAATTCAAAGGACTTTTCAACGGGATTATTGATATTAGGAAAAGGGTCATTGTTCTTGATCAAAGCTTCTCAATGACTCTATTTGCGTTGACACTCTTCTCCAACATCTCTCAAATCACTGCCTATAAAAGGAGCTGAAGACCTAAACAAGAAGCAACAAGACTCTGCTATTTTACTTTGTCATTACTCTGTCAAATCTAATAACGCAAAACATTTAGACTTTATTTTCAAGTTATATCTTAGAAATCCTAAGGAGTCTGTTCATTTATTCAGTTTACACTAACTTTTTAGAACTAGTGTAAGAACAAATTAACATGTTTGCAGTTGTGGGAAACATTTTAGAAAGTTTCTCGCCTGCGTGCTTGAGCATATAAGTCTCTTGGTTAAACCTTGAGCACCTAGGAGTCTCAATCAGTTGTGATTGAGCAAAGGGAAAGTCTTAAGCAATTTTGTTTAAGCAAAGGGAAGTCTCTTGGAGTTGTCCTTGAGCAGAAGTCTTTAGGTAGAGAGTCCTAGAGCATAGAAGTTTCTTGCAATTGTGCTTGAGCATAAAGAAGTCTCTTGGAAGTGTCCTTGAACAATTTTGTAAACTTGTGTGATTATAGTGAAATCCATTGGAAGTGCAAGGGGACTGGACTACTCCTGGATTGTAGGAGGAACTAGTATAAAATTGTTGTGTGTTTGTTTCTCTCTCTGTGTCTCTTTATCTTTGCATTCATGACTATCTGTTGCACTCAAACTCTGCATCAGAATCTGTGTACCTCATATTCTGATCAAGTTGTTAAACCAAAGAAAAAGAAAACTGCAAAAGAAAAGAAGCATACATAATTCAACCCCCCCTTCTTTTGTGTTTTTCTCACCTTTATCAGGCGCCACAACATATGCCTGGGCGCAAAGAAATGTGTTCATCCACATGTGAGTGCTGAAATGCTTGTTTCTTCGTTTTTTTTTTTTTTTTGTGTTTGCTTCCATATAAGATATCTTGGAATTTGGGGACATAATTCTTCTCTGTGTAATGTCTTCTGAGGCCTCTTAAATCTTCATTCTTTCATCTTTCCAAGGTCTTCACAAATCTTCAGATGTTTTGTTTTTTCGATTTGCATAATTTCTTCGTGAATTACATGAAAACACTATAAAATTGCTATGTTTCGTGAAGAATAAAATTACATACTCAAATATAGAAAATATTACAAATGTCCCAAAATCATAAGCAATTGTTCTAATACTCCTCTATTCTAGATGTAAAACCTATTGAAAATAACTGAAAAAAATGTTTAAAATAAGATACAATGACCTGTCATCAAACACGTAAATGCCCTAGGGGTTAAGACCCTCGTTTCTTTAAATTGAGAAACTCAGTTTATGTGAAAGATTACACAAGTGAGATATTGAAAGGGCCTACTTTATTAAACATTTTAAAATGTGAATCCCACTAATATCTAACTTGTGTTCTCCATCAAATAAATAGAGAGGATCTCTCTCATAAATTGAACTTTCTATTTCTTTGATTTTTCGATAGCATGAGATGAATGAAGAAAATATCATTATCATCACTATCATTAATATCGTAAACTTCTTATCTTGGGCATGGATGAAATCTAAAATGGAGGGATTAATTTTGATCTCTACCATTGGAATTCTCGGCCCCTTTGTTTGTTTGGATTATAACGTTACTTAAAATTTCTCTGTGTTTGTAAATGTTTTTTTGGTGGAGGATTTCTTTGTACCTTAGTTCCTGTAATTTAGAGACATAATACGTCTCTTTTTGATTGGGACTTTCTTGTAGCATTTGTTATTTTAGTGTCTATATAATCATTTGATTTTTTAAAAATAAAATAAAAATCCTATTGTACAAAGTGACAGTGAGTTATAGAACAGCACATTAATTAATTGATAAGTAGACTTAATTAATAGGGGTTAGTGTGTGTCCATCACATAGATTTTGTTCATTGATGAATGACAACTTTTCTTCTCAATATAAAAAGATAAGGAAGATGTTACATAAACACAATTTATTTTTATACATTTTTGTACATTCCATGCACTAAAAAGAGAGAAGAGGAGATAAAAGAAGAGGTGTGCTTGTGTGGGGTTCACGAGACCACACGTGAGATATTTGTATAGGTGTTGAGGGATGTATTGCCAGTTAATATTGTTCATGTATCATAACTCAAAAGACAAAGACCTTCGAGTCCAACCGTTCAAAGCTCCTTTTTCTTTCTTTCTTTTTCGGCTGCTTCTTTATAATAACGGTCACTTTGGAAGTAAAGTAGGCATGGTGGAAAAGTCTTCATCACTCTTCTATTTATTTTTCAATATTCTCATAGTGGACATTAATTATTCCACATAATATTGACCTGGAAACTCTGGTTATAGTTATCCTTTTACTTGTCTATTGATTTTTTTTCAATAGGTGATGTTAACTTGAGCCCTAAGGACATAGGTTAAAAAGTTTAAAATAGAAACTAAAAATAGATTTTATATTAAAAATATAACTGTTAAAACTTTTAAGACATTAAATATACAATTTTTAAGAAAAACTTTTATATTTGTTTTCTTAACTTATGTCTTAAAGACATGAGTTAGCAAGTATCCAACAAAACAACGATACAAAAATTTTAATTTGGATTATAGTGTAATTTGAACCCGTTAAAAAACTACATGATTTGTTTTGTTTTTTTTAAGAAAAGGATATAGTAATTTTTTGTTTTGAGATAAAAAGCTTTGGAGAGTTATGTTAATATCACATTCCCGTTTGAATAAACAACTGACACATATATTTATAGCACTAGAATTTACATTATAAATCCTTTATATTTAGATATTGATCGTATCTGATTAGAAGGTGGCTGCCGGTGCTTTGTTTAATACGGTGGTTCACGGTGGTGAGAATACTTCAGTGAGCGTTGGACCGAATGGGGCATGTGTATCTGCATACACTCCGACGCTCAAGTCACTAGAGGTTAAGAATGGGGGGTTTGAGAGTGAAAGAAATTCTACCTTGGATGTTGTGAGGACCCTCCTATTTATAGAGGTGGGTGAATGCAGAGCCATTGTAATGACACACGTGTGTCTGGCGGTTGTGAAATAAGGGGAAGTGTAACCGCCGGTGAGAGAATCGAGGGAACGTGGGAAAGAGACGTTACTGTTCGTTTGAACATGTCTCAGTTGCTCCGAGCCCCCCCCCCCCCCCCCCCCCCCCCCCCCCGCGCGGAGAAGGGGTGTGTTGCGAGTAAAAAGCCAAATGCAGCATTTGAGCTTGGTTTGTTATTGGGCTTAAGCAATTAGGCCTAGTTCTTTGACCGGTCCAGAACAGATATGTATACTAAAATAAGTACTTACATAGATTAAAGTGATCAAATGTGTCATTATATATATAAATAATTAGACATGACAAAGATGACAACTGTCTTAGACCCTAATTTTTATTTTCTTTTATCCTTTGAAGCCTCTATCAACCAATAGTGGTGAGAACATACTAGCTCATTCAACAAGAACCTACGACTTAAGTTACTTCAAACCAAAACTAGACCCGACTTGTTTATAAATCAATTACGCTAAAAGTGTCAAATTATAGACCATAAAAAACCTTTTAGTCTACATAAATAAATATAAATAGTATTGTTATTACTATTATTATATTAGATTTTTCTCCTAAGAATTAATGTTAAATTTTCCAACTTTTACAATAATTTAAACTTATTAATCTATATTAGTTTTTCTTTATATATTGAAATATATTATTATATACCTTAACAAAAAATATAATATCGTATATAATCAAAATTTCTAAAATGTTGTTAAATATCAAAGTGAAGTTTAATCTCATAAGTCAATTACAATGTTACTCTATTTAAATATCGTCATGTTATTTATCTAAATATGTTCATATGACATAAATCTTAATTTGAGTAAAAAAATAGTCTTCAAGCATTCGTTTAAAGTGGTAAGACTCAAACTTAAAAATAAACTCATAACAAATTACAAATTAGACTTAAAGTTGTAGGATGTGTTTGTTTCAAGTTTAGAGATTTTTTTATTTATAAAAATGTTAATCACACATGATTTCTACATTGCCATTCTCATTCTAATATGTGGAAATCTAACATTCACATGAAAATACAATTAAACTTACCATAACTTTTCAAAACAACTCATTTATTTACATTTTATTTTAAATTTTATTTTTAAATATATTTTAGAAATATTCCAAAGAAATCTAAAATTTAACCAATTATATGATTAAAAATGCTATTCCTAAAAACAGTTTTCTTAGGAACATTATTACAAGAAATATAATTTCATATCTTGAACTAAACACACTTTAATTTTTTGAAAATATATAAACACTCTTTTTTTTTTGTCTTATATAAGTGGTAATCCACTGAAATTAAACTCACACACTACTGTGAAGTCCCAAATTTGAACCGAGTCATGACATCCATCTTACAATTTCAGTATTTATAGTTGTGTTAAGACTTCTAGACTTATAAACTCTCTTTCCTACGCAACTTAAAAATGTGTATTGCAGAGATAATCTCAACATTAATTAGTACAGAAAAATATACTTTACAGCGTGGCTGCTACTATTATCCTAATGTTTTTGTCTTGACGCTTGACTTAGAGAGAAAGAGAGAGACGGTGCTGAGAAATAAAAGAGAATTTGAGAGACAACCTTTGTTTATCGTTGTACCTTAACAAATTTGGCACTTTGTTCCTTTTACCTTATTCTCTTGTTCTTCTTTTACAAAGGTTAGTGTTTTTTCTTACTTCCTCTTGTTATTTGTTGTAACAATCATTATTATATTATAAACTCTCCTTGTTTTCGATGCAATGCAACATGTGTACTTGTTTACGTTTCTGTCTCAATCTTAAACTCCAAGTTTGTTTTTCTTTTTCATATAAGCTTAGCTCAAAAAATTCTAACTATTGTTTACTTTTTTATTTTTAGAAACAAAAAATCAGGGGCATTTTGCTTCATTGTTCTGCTCTGAACTCAAGTTATTGAGTTGGGAATGAGTGTTTTGTGATTTGGTAAGATTAAGGTGGTGTTCAATGGATTGGAAGAGATCTAGTTTGAAGATCTATGAAGATGTTCTGTTGGGATTTTTGTTGCTTTGTATAATTCAGATTTCAAGTGCTCTTACTGATCCCACTGATGGTAAAAGATTCTTTTTGACTTTGTTTATTGGTATTTTATTAATGTTATAATGTGTGTGTTTCAATCATGGTTGAATATTATCTGCATTTCTCCTATGATATGTACTAGCAATGAAATACGAATCTTTGAATTCAACTATGAATGTATGTAGCATTGACTTTTCAGAGTGAAAGTGTGTCCGGTGTGCGACACTGAGACATGTGGTTACATTTAATTACTTTTCGTATCTCAAATTATTTGTTGTGTCTGTGTCAGTACTTCACAACTGTAAACTGTATATTTAGGGCCTGTTTGGATATACAGCTTATAGCACAACCACTTATCATAATAAGCACTTATGTGTAAGATTACATAAGCTATTTTTATAGAAGATGGTAAAAGAAAATCAAATTGTTGTTGTATATGCTATAACCTGTTTTCATAAGCTATCTTGGAGGACTTATGAAAATAAGCTGAGAAATGTCATAAGCTGTTTTGAAGTCTCCCAAACAGTCTCACAACTTATGCCAGTAGATAAGCCCATATAATCTAAATCCAGACAGGCCCTTAATACTGAATTGTGTAGCTGATGGGGAACCAGAAGATAAAATTTATGTATTAATGCTTTCAACATATTCTTGATTGATTGTGTCATAATAATATCTTCAGTATATAAAAGTTCTAATATTTTTTGTTTGTTTGTATCAGTTGCTGCACTTAATAGCTTACATGCTTCACTGGGATCTCCTCTTCTACCTGGGTGGGTTTCTAGTGGTGGAGATCCCTGTGGAGAAGGGTGGCAAGGCATTCAGTGTAATGGTTCATTCATACAAAAAATGTACGTTACGTTTTCATCCCTTTTGCCTGACTTTTCATACTGACTTACTGATTGATATCTCTCAAATTAATTTGTTTATGGACATGATTTATAATTGGACATTATTGTCCTTTCGTTTAGCGTAGCAGAATTTGAACAAATCGTTATTGTTTTGTGAAATAGTGACGATAGAGCATTATAACATAGCAGAATTTGAACAATTTGCTATTTTCCACGATTGACAAACTAGTTTGATTCATGTAGCTTACCCCCATTTTGTGGATAAAGGCTTTTGCTGTTGTTGTATCTCGGAATAAATATCATAAGTTTTCTTATCATCTTATTTCTGACAGTGTTCTGATTGGTGCAAATCTGGGAGGAGAACTGGGTGATAATTTGGCAACATTTGTTTCAATCTCAGTAATGTAAATATAATTCTCCTTGATTTATACATTTATTTCAACCTCAGTAACGTATATATAAGTTTCTTCTGCATTATCTTCATTGCTTGCCGTGTATTTTGGAGGTAGCGATTTGAGCAACAACAACATTGGAGGAAGTATTCCATCCAATTTGCCAGCTACCATGAGAAACTTGTATGTAATAACTCATTTCTGTAATATCAATTCTTTCCATTAAATTCTGTTAAAAGACGTGATGGATTTTACTTGCAGTTTTCTTTCAGCCAACCAGTTGACTGGAAATATTCCGACCTCTTTATCCGCTTTAACTGGACTCAGTGACATGTGAGTTTGTTGCATGTTCTATATTATATTATATTATATTATATTATATTATATTATATTTGTATGGTAGCTGATGTTAAATTTCATGCAAGTTTATCTACATTATAACGAATCATCTCCTTTCAGGTCTCTTAACAACAATCATTTAACTGGAGAAATACCAGATGCGTTCCAGTCTCTTACGCAATTGATCAATCTGTATGGCCTCATTTTAAGCAATACATTAGTATAGACAATTTGAATTAAAATTATTCCTTCGCTATACATTAAACATATTTTATTTATGGAGTGATTACTATTTTGCAGAGATTTATCTAGTAATAATCTGAGCGGGGAACTACCTCCTTCGGTGGAGAATTTATCATCTTTGACCACACTGTTAGTATTTTGTCTTAGTAAGATCTAAGTATAACATATTTTCTCTGTCAATTATCAACCAAACTCACTACTTCCTTTCTGGCAGACGCTTGCAGGATAATCAACTATCTGGGACACTTGATGTTTTACAAGACCTTCCTCTGAAAGATTTGTACTATACTTAACCATCATATAAATTATGATTGATATATTGTTAAATTGTTTTCATTATACATTCTAGAACTTTCAGGATGCATATAGGACTTTATGTCATCTTTTCAATTTTAGTCCTACTTGATTCTCTCAAAGTTTAGTCTTCCCTGTTTGAGCAGGAATGTCGAGAACAACCAATTTGGTGGCCCAATACCTCCAAAGTTGCTAAGCATACCTAACTTCAGGTGAAGCCTTAAACAATAAATATATTACATATTATGCTTCTTTTTGCTTAAATGGGAAAATTTCTTGAATTAGAAGATTTGACAATGGACATGTATGGAACTTGGCGGTTATGAATCTGGAATATGTTTTTCCTGAAAATTCATTTGATCCTGTTAATTTTAAAGTTGTCTGGTTTTGCAATTAAGCCAAAAAGGAATGAACAAGGCCAAAAGAGAATATATGATACTTTCATATTGCGCCTTCCGAAGAAGTTATGAAGCAGTGCATTTGTAATTGTTAAGGGTCCCACATTGGATGAGATATGACCTAAAAATGAGTTTATAAAATGGAAGGCATCCTCACCTTTACTAGCCAAATTTGCAGGGTTGAGCTAGGCCCAACCCAAATTCTAAGATAGTATTAGTATCTATCCAAGATCCATTGAATCACCTGCTATGAAGCATGAATATGGACACGGACACCGGACACATCACGGACACTGACACGCCGACACCACTGATAATTTGAGAAAATCACATAATTCAGTGTAATTATAAGTGTAAGTGTGGTGTCGGTGTCGGGTACGCAACGTGTCCGACACCAGGACACACTTAATTCGAGGAGTGTATGTGCTTCATAGATCACCTGCTATATGGTCACATTCTAGATGTTAGTCTTGGGTGCGAGGGGTGTGTTACAAGTCCTACACTGGATCAGGATGAGATATGGCCTGAAAATGAGTTTATAAATAGGAGAGATCCTCGCCTTACTTCCTGTTTTTGTAGGGTTAAGCCCAAATTCTAAGAGTAATAAAAAACAAATAGATGCCTCCAGTTAAAGAAACAATGTGTTGTTTAAAATAAGTCTCAAGAGTCAAGATTACATACAAATTCTAATTTGTAATAGTCACTGCATTAGGCAAGGTACACTTCTTTTGCAAATTGATGTCTCATTTTCTTTATTGGTATTTGAAACTTGTGGTTCAGGCTCCGTCAAATCCACAGAAGGTGTGGAATTTGTAGTTAAATTCAGTGTTGTTAAATAGTGGCTACAGAGGCGCTATACCGCTATAGTGTAGCGGAACTTTAGCAAAAATCTTACCTTCCATCATTTAATTTAGATTGAAGAAGGATAATAGTGCTATATTTTAGGAAGCTGTCCAAATATTATTGTTATATTTGCAATAGCAGGACACAAAGTTGAGTTTTAGGTCTTTTTATTTGTCGTCCTCATAGATTATGTGGTAATACTACATTATTGTTATTTATTGAATTTGGTTACATCAAAAATTTTAATTTGAAGAAGATATATTTGTTCACTTGTAATGTTGTAGCTTCTGTAACTAAGATAATGTTTATCATGCAGACAAGCTGGAAATCCATTTAATGATAATTCCACGGCAACTCGTGCTCCTCCTTCTCGCTCTCCAGTAACAGCACCGCCAGGAGCACCACCAGGAGCACCGTTTTTTCCAGTACCATCTTCTGGTTCTGGCCGTGTACCTACCAAACAGGCTGATGGACCAACTGTAGCGATTGAGTCAAAATCTGGAAAATCAAACAAACATACCAAAAGGGTTGTTTTGATAGTTATTGGCAGTGTTTTGGCATTCATTATTTTTGTACTAGCACTTGTTCTATTTATTCCAAGATGTGGTAGAAGGGAACGGGTTGACCGAAGGTCCAGGCGACATCAAATTGGGGCATATGGAGGTGAAAGACAACAAAGTCCTAGCAGTCTAGGGGCTATAGTCCTACCACCTAGTCAAACAGAAAAAGGCAAATACATATAGCTTTTAGTTCTTCATTTAGTTATTTATCTTGCAATTAATTATTCATTGGTAGGTTCCACTAATTTACCACTTAAATATGTTAAATGATTTTGATTTATTTTAACAGTACCGGCAAGAGATGTCTTGAGGCCAAATGATGATCGCCAAGAAGAGCCTAGGAGAGTGTGGGCTGTTCCAAATGCACAGAATAAGCAAGAGAAGGATGTGCAACGAATGACTGCAATACCAAGGGATGTCTTGAGGCCAAATGATGATCGCCAAGAAGAGCCTAGGAGGGTGTGGGCTGTTCCAATTCCAAATGCACATGATAAGCAAGAGAAGGATGTGCAAAGAACGGCGACAATAGCAAAGCCAGTAGATCATGAGATTGATATCAGCACACCTGAAGTATACTCTGTGCCTCCTCCGCCTCCGCCGCCTCCTCCGCCACCCCCTCCTCCTTCAATTCCTACTAAGAAGGTGATCGTTGAGCCAACCACTTCTCATTCGCTTCCTACTAAGAGAGTGATTGTTGAGCCGACCACTTCCCACAGAGGGACTACTGTCGATCCATCCTTAAGAAGTTCAAGTCCTCCTACTTTCGCAAAATGTTTTACCATTGCATCCCTTCAACAATATACAAATAGCTTTTCTCAAGAAAATCTTATAGGAGGAGGCATGTTGGGCACCGTGTACAGGGCCGAGCTTCCTGATGGGAAGGTAGGATTTTTGCTTATCTGTGCAATTGATTAATGTCCAATTCTCTTTCACTAGCTTATTTTTATGCCTTGATTGGATTCTTATTTTGATGGTTACTCTTTTTGTCTTCTGAATTGTTAGCTGCTTGCTGTAAAGAAACTTGACAAAAGAGCCTCTGTTCACCAGAAGGATGATGAGTTTCTTGAATTGGTAAATAGTCTTGACAGAATAAGACATACAAACATTGTTGAGCTTATTGGATACTGTTCAGAGCATGGTCAAAGGCTTCTGATATATGAGTACTGCAGTAATGGGTCACTATATGATGCACTTCACTCAGATGATGAATTCAAAGCATCACTATCGTGGAATGCTCGCATTCGGATGGCACTTGGTGCAGCTAGGGCCTTAGAGTAAGTCAAGTAATCAATACTGTCAACAAAAAAATTGTTCAGGCTTTTAATTTGTAGTTTATATCGAGTTCAAGGTTTCTTTTTTGAATTCTAGTTTGTCCTGCATAAATATTTTACTCTTCTTCATTGAATTCATTTATTGCTGAAAGTATTTTTTTAATCTAATAACTTGCTCATTAATATGGTAGTTGTATTCTAACCTTTCTAGAACGTTCTCAAACTTAAATTGGTCAAACATCATACTTAACCCATAACACTTCTTGACATGGATGTCATAATCAAATTACATAGTGTACTACTATTATTATAAAAGACATTATAGACTGCTAAACTCAATTTCAAAAAACCAGTTCAATCAATAAATTTAAGCTGTCTGGTGCTATCCAAAGAATCATTTTCATCTCCAACAATAAGAAATCTTTTGCTTGATCTCTTTAGAGAGCTATATGATACTCCAGACAGATGAATGTTTCGTATGCAAAAAGTAAAATTGGAGATTGAGTGATGGGAAGATTTTTCTTTGCTTTGTGTTATTTAAAGACAACAGTTTGAGATTCTGAATCTAATACTTCTGTCCTTTACAAGATATTTGCACGAGCAATGTCAGCCACCTGTGGTGCACAGAAATTTGAAGTCTGCCAATGTTCTCCTTGATGATGATCTATCTGTGCGCATATCTGATTGTGGTTTAGCTCCATTGATAGCTTCGGGATCTGTAACTCAGGTATGGAATTATTTGGAACTGCAGTTGTTTCGACATTATTAGGGAAATGATAAAAAATTTATAGGTTTGGCGTACCTCCTAATAATGATGTCGAAATGTAATTTGTATTATAACAGTCTGATAAATGATAATATTCCATGTTTTGTCAGCTCTCTGGGAACCTGCAATCAGCTTATGGCTATGGAGCTCCAGAATTTGAGTCAGGAATTTACACTTACCAAAGTGATGTATACAGCGTTGGAGTGGTTATGTTAGAACTTTTGACCGGCCGCCAGTCCCATGACAGGTAAGAATGCATAAGCAAAATACTTCATCATCTGTTTTGGCTATTTATGCAATTAACTCATATTCATTGTTTGGAACATCTTGGACAGGACACGTCCACGAGGGGAGCAATTTCTTGCTAGATGGGCAATCCCCAAACTTCACGATATTGATGCATTATCAAAGATGGTTGATCCTTCTTTAAATGGAGTTTACGCTGCAATGTCATTGTCAAATTTTGCCGACATTATTTCTCGATGCCTTCAGGTGAGTTTTTATCAGTTTCAACATAAATCACAAGTGGCTTTTTTCTCTCTCTTTCACAAGATTTTTTTGTCATTTTGTACACTTGTGACATTGTGGTTGGCCAATGTCACCAATGTTACCAACCACAATGTCACCCAAGTGCTACCCTCATCTATATCCAATGGAATTAAATATATTTTTTTTGGATGAACAAATGTTAGTATATCAGTTGTTCTGTTAGTATTTTTCTCTTTCACCGGCATTTGAATCCCGGCCGGCCCTTTAACTCCTTCAATTAATTTATTGCTTTTAATGCAGACGGAGCCCGAATTTAGGCCAGCAATGTCAGAAGTTGTCTTATACTTACTAAATATGATAAAGAGGGAGTCTCAGAAAAATGATTCAAATGAAAAATGAGAATGGTGATGATACTTGTTCATGAATTGATGTGCAAAGATTTAGCTACTGAATATGATTAATGTGCATAGATATCATCATACACATGTTACCGAAGGAGGGCCTCATTTGTTGTCTCCACACTTTATTACATCCTGCTAACGTGCCCAACATTCACAAGGAGTTTTGTCCAGTCAATTTCTTAGGAACAATCCTTGTATTTAGTCTTGTTATTTCTGATAATTTCTAGTTCATTATAGCATTACATGATAGTTTTGCATAGGTGTCTAACTAACCCATTTGTTTGATAATTGTTCCTAAATTCATAATAATGAAAATGTAATTCCGATTTGCATGCATCCTTTTGGTTTATTATATTTATCCTTGATAACAAAAGTTTGTTAGTCATTTGTACAAATTCAACTCAAGCATTGTAATTCAATACTTGTGAACTTTCAAAAGTTATCTATTGCCCCTTTTTTCTAAAAAGGAATCTATTGCCTTTTTGTTACTTGCTACAAGTAGAGTTGCTTTTAAGCTTAAAAATTAGGTGTGGTCCATTTAAAAAATGTAACTGAGTTGTCTAAATGAATTTAAGCCAATCATTTTAATTCTTAACCGTCACCAGCTTCAACTCTTATAATATTATTATGGCTAAGTTACACCAGAGTCAAGTCTGAGGTTTGTAATAAATTGATCTTTTAAGTTATTTTGGTTACACATAAGTCCTTTAAGTTTGAGGTTTGTAACAAATATGTCTTTTAAGTTATTTTGGTCACAAATTAGTCCTTTTTAAGTTTGCAATTGTTTTCGATTTAGTCCTTCTACCACATCATCGTTGGTTAATAGAAGGACTAAATCGAAAATGTTTAGACACTTAAAGACTTATTTGTAATCAAAATAACTTAAAAATCAATCTGTTACAAACCTCAAACTTAAAAGATACACGATAGAATTTAGCCTATTATTATACGTCTAAATTTGAACCGATGTGCACTCACCTATGGATGTCACCATCAAACCAAATTTAAACCTCCAGAAAAAAGAATGTCTACTACGTGACGTTACATGCTAAATTGAAATTTGACATTTACTTTAACATCGAAAGGTATATCCAACTGCCTAGAAAATAATCGAATAATTTGGCAAGAGTATTCTTTTATATTTAGAGTAGCTAATTAAAGAAGATATAAGGTAAAAAGGAGTTAGAGTGTATTTAACATATTTCATTCAAGGGTAGAAGAAATTGGATGTCATTTTCAATGCTTCTTTTAACAGCAAGGACAAAAGAGTTTGCACCGAAAATGTCCATTTTCTTTTTTTACAATTTACATGTCACATTCAAGAAACAAAACTATTTCAAACTATTTTATTTATGATAATTTAAATTTATTTAGGTTTTGACTTTGTAATTTATTTCCCTAAAATATTTGTTATAATCAGATTATTAGAGGCAGAAAACCTAAAAAACTACAAGAGAAACTATTAAAATAAATCTAGATATTAATGAGTTGGAACAAAATATGCGTTGTGATAAAACACTATGACGTAACTTGATCAATGTTATCGACTCTATATAGTGGGAAAATGCTTAGCAGTTGTTGTTGTAATTTGTTTTAAACTAGACAAGGTTTAATCTGTTGAGAGTTCATGATCTGATCGAACAAGATACATCATGTTTCGCAACACATCAAATTTATCATGTGATCAAATCACAAAATATCCTATGGTGGTGATTAACATACGATGATCTATGAATTACAATGAAATTCTCTCAACAAAATAAACATTGCGGAATCCATAATTTTTTACATGTCACATATAAAAGATTATCTCTTAGAAATCGTGGTTGGGCCTAACACAACTCCACAAAACCGGCTTGTGAGGTGAGGATTGCCCCCACTTATAAACACATTGTCAGGCCATGTCCTGTCCGATGTGAGACTCTTAACATTATCAACCCCTTGTGAAAGGGACATTATCAATGCTTGTTAAACTTTTGAGCTCCCCTGAAACACAAACTTGAGCACTTGATGTATATCATTATACCCCGCAAAGGACACCATCGAGTACATGCTTAGTTGAGGTACGAATAGTTGAAGTTGGGTGTGGTATGTGGTAGATGGTCTCAAAATAATTGTAAATATGTCATAATGGGGCAAACTCATGTTAAGAGGAATATCTAGCTTCAAATGTCTATTTTCTAGAAAAAAATAATAGTTTTCTATACTATTCCTTAAAAACCACAAATGAAATGATTTGATTCCAAATTAATCTCTATTATATACTCCCTCCTTCGCTATAAATAATAGTCATTTAAAGTTTATGCACGATTATTAAGGAAATGATTAATTATGTTGATTTTGATGGTAAAATTAGTATCATTTACAAAAACACCCTTATTAATTGTAGTTAGTGGAATAATTAAGTTGGATGAAATCCAATAAATAAGGGTATAATAATGGAAAAAAATCATAAATGCATTGGTATTCTAAAGTGACAATTATTTTGAAAAAAAGAAAAATGAGTAAAAAGACAATTATTATGAGACGTAAAGAATATATACTAAGGACAAATTAGTTCTAAATTTATTATATGAAATGAACTAATTTGTTTTCCATATGATCATGTCAGAGATAAATATGCGTTTATTTTTTCGTCAAGAAAATTGTGACGGATCAAATTGAATATTTTTCAAATATTTTAATATTATTAAAAAAATAATATAATAATAATTAAACTATAAAAAAAGGGTAAAAACTAAAAAGTACTCCACATGAAAACTTGAAGCGGTGGTTAGAGTTTATAAGAGAGAATGAATGCATGAAGTGATTTTCCATTGACAGAGTGTAGTGTGTGCAGTTTCGGCAAAGAAAGAGCCAAAATATCAGAAAGCGAAAAATCCGTAGATACCAATCCTTACCCCTTTTTCAGTGTGTGTATTGTGTGCATTCTACACTGCACACACACGCAAAACCGCACTAAGCTTTTTCTTTCGATTTCGATTTCGATTTCTTCCAAGATCTCTTCATTCTCACAACAATGAGTCGCTACGATCCAAACCCTTTCGAAGAAGAAGAGACTCATGTCAATCCTTTCGCGGTTACTTCCTTTTTCACTTTCACTTTTCCGCATAATTCATTCTCAATAATCGCTTTTCGTTTTCTTGTTTTACTTCCATTCTATTTTGAAATGCTGATTATTTTTCAGTGATGAATAGTTGCGAATGTTTGGATAAGTTTATAATTTGTTCGGTGACTGGTCTTTAATTGCAATTTTTTGAATTGATAGACCTAATAATTTTAAACTTTGGAAGCTGTGAAATTGATAAATTAATTTGTGTTTATGCTGTTGATTTGATGTCAATGGATCTGATTTTGTTTTCTTTAGAGGAAATGTATTGTTAACGTTGGTGATAGTCTCGTTTTGGATGAATGAGATATGACCTGAAAATGTGTTTACAAGCGAAAAACGAACGACATTTATCGCCTTACAAGCTAGTTTTGTAGGGTTGATTCGGCACAAACCCTAATTTTAAGATGGTAAGTCTATACATGTTATCAGGGCACTCAAGTCACACTTCAGATGTCCGGTTTTGGGTGTGAGGGGGTGCGTTGTGACTTGAGAGTCGCACATTGGATAAGGTTGCATCACGTTTTCCCAAATTTTAAGAAATACGCATGAAAATTAGTATCATGTTTTCTTAATCAGTAATTACCTCGATCAATATATAGAGATTGAAATCTCACAAGATTCTTATATTTCTTGCATTTGATCTTTATATTTTTGGTAGATGAGTTTCGTAATTATTATATAATGATTGATGATGTAGTATTATAGTTATGCTTTTGTTGATTTGAAACTGCAGATATTGATTTTTTTTTTTTGGGTTTAGTTTCTTATTTAAATGTTATTTTGAGGACCAAAACATTAAGCATTTTTGTTGATAATATTAGGACGGAACAGCCAAAGGAAAAGGGTCAGGACAATCCAGTTATGGTGGAGGTGCATTTTACACTACTGTAAGTTTTCCATTTTCTTTAACTGATACCAAGATATATGTTAAGATTACAACACTTTGCATGGTAATATTTTGACAAAGCAGAGTCAATGGTTGCTTTAGCTTTTGATACGCGTCCTCTATATTTTTACTGTGCAAGAGCGTTAACTGTAATACGTGTTGATAGAATTTGAATATTGAAGTTCAGATTTTGTAGGAATTTTCTCTTTGTAATCAATCAGAAGATATATATATATACTTGATAGGTTGGGAGGGATATTTCTCTTTGTAATCAATCAGGGGATTTTTCCCTGAGGAAAAGATTTTGTGCAAGTTGTGAGAGGTTTAGTTTTTGAAGTTACATGTTGGTAATAATTGATTTGTTATTCGATTGTTGAAGTTGATTGTTTGTTGCTAAGTGTCGAAAGGTTAGAATGGATTCTCTCTCTCTCTTTTTTCCTTGTGGAGTGGGTAAAATAAGTTTGCAGCACAAGAATTAATGTTTTCTGATCAAGCAAGACTGAACATAGTAGTAATTAATAGTAGTAGACTTATATATGGAAGGCAACACCGTGTTCCTATGGACGCTTTTCTCGGAAATTATGATAGGAAGAGAGTTCATATGGAGAGGAAGGGTGCTACTCCGTTTCACCTGGTTAACTGTCAAGATGCCTCTCCTGTTTTGATGCTGGTAGGAGTGAAACTTTTGAGGCCTAGATAAACTTTCATGCTGAACGGTCAAGGAGTCATTCAGTTATTTCCATGAAACTGATTGTCATGGAGGCAGTTTGTAGAAATAATGGTTTTCTTTTAGTACCATGGATAGACATGCCATCCTGTTTCTATGGAGGATAGGGCTTTCGTAAGCAGTAAGTTGGGTAGATCAGGTTCAGCTGTTTCATCGACAATGATGTACCATGTGAGGACAGGATTTACTTTTTGAATGACAGATGGTATATACACACAACACATTCACTTTTCATGTTTTTTATAGCCTTCAACAAAGCCCATGAACTCGAAAGAGTATATGGATGATGAGAACGGCTCTGTCTATTTGTTGGGTTGACCAGAAAGTGTCTGGGTGGTGGGAAATTGGAAGACACCTGTAGTCCCCTTCTGCAGCTCATTGTTAGTTTGTACTGGGGGCTATGCAGGGAAGTACGCCCAGTTTCATGGAGGGTTTCTTAAGGCGTTGTTGTTGTTGCTGTAATTGCTTGATTAGGTTTTTTGACATATTGATTTCATAATAAGTAGGGCAGGACAAGATTGCAACCAAAAGTCTTGAGTAGTTAAATTTTGGACGAAAGTACTAATGTGTTGAAAGCCAGTTTGTGGAAATCATTTTATTTATATGATGGTTTTTCTATTTTATTGGTGCTTTTTATTTCATTCCTTTATCAGATGTTGATTTGGGGGGTAACCTGATGTAGATTGGTACTATTTTGTCAGCTAGTTTAATTGCTTGGTTCTGATTTCAGACTATTTTCTTTTCTGATGATTTGCTGACTATATCAATGGAGCAATTATTGTAAAAAATATAAGGGGGCAGTTAGAAACTATAGTAATTTGGTGTCCCTTTTTTGCCTTCCCTTTTCAAACATGAAATGTAAAAAATAATATCCTTGTTTATAAGCTTACTATGAAGTTGTTTGAATGCAGAACCCTGGAAGTGTTCCTTCTGCGGCCTCAAGACTCTCACCCCTTCCTCATGAGCCTTATGATCGTAATGCTACTGTTGACATCCCCCTCGATAGCTCAAAGGTAGACGGGATGTGAGAATGTTGAAATATATAATAATATTAAAACTATCTGTCTTAATGCTGTTGTTACCCCAAGATTTAATTATGTTCTTAATTTTAGGATGTCAAAGCAAAGGAGAAGGAACTTCAAGCTCGAGAGTCTGAATTGAAGAAAAGGGAACAGGTGATCCATCCTGATTTATTACTTGATATCTTTAGAACACAATTACACATACGAGTTAGCAAATTGATTAACTAGATTCGATATTTTTTTCTTATTTTACATCAGTGGTAATAATTTTTTGCTACTGATTAATATTAGGCACCTAACTGGTAGCAAGTGCAACTTATGTTAATTTTTTGATACATGGCCACTTGTCCTTCTTTTCAATGTATTAGCATTAGTATATGGTTCCGGATAGACCATCTCTTTTCTTTGCCTTGCGATAAATTTACCTGGCCATTGTGATATACTGTCATTTAAAGTAGTAAGGAAACTGATGTATCTCATGATATTTTGTAGGAACTAAAACGAAGAGAGGACGCCATTGCACGAGGTATTTTAGTTCATATATTCACACACAAAAGCCAACACAAACAATTTCTATATTTTGGTGTTTCACACTTTTAATTTTGCAGCTGGTATAGTTATAGAGGAAAAAAACTGGCCACCTTTTTTCCCCATCATTCACCATGACATTGGAACTGAAATACCAATTCATCTTCAAAGGATGCAGTATATTGCATTTTCAACATGGTTAGGTATGTTAAACTATAGAACTGTACAGTCTAGAATGTTTAAGATCATATCTGTAGTTGCTTGCTAATAATTATTATCAACAAAATCTAGATTTTTCTTCTTGTACCTCATTATTATCTGTACTTTGTAGTTGAATTATAATTCTTATGGAAGTTTTTAAAATAATTAACATGAAAATTTAAAAGGCATTTTCATATATGAGCAACAAAATTGTAGAACAATAAAATGATATTTACTCAAGCTAAAGAATATTATCAAGTCTTTCGCTTCATATAGTTAGACATTGTTAATAGTTAGTAATTGCCACATGTTTTCATTGCCATGTGCTTATAGATTGTGTTGCCCAAACTCTAGTATTTTAAAATATAAAGGCTTTTAGAATAATTAACAAGATGAAAATATAAAGTCATTCATATACGAGCAACAAAATTGCAGCCCAATAAAATGATATTTACTCAAGCTAAAAAATATTATCAAGCCGTTCGCTTCATATAGTTAGATAGCGTTAATATTTAGTAATTGCCACATGATTTCATTGCCATATGCTTATAGAGTGTGTTGCCCAAACTCTAGTATTTAAAAATGATGGGCTGAAATGGTCCTGCTCAAAACAAGCAGACCGACTTTTTTTTCCCATTAACGAATAGCCATGACATATGAATCTGGAAATTGTCCACCGAGAATGATGAGGCTGCCTTAACAGTTGCATCTCTTATTGAGCCCTCTTTTACCTTGCCAAATTGCGATGTTGTCTTGGCTTTTGCCATCAGCTCCCATGTATTTGTCTAGTTTGAATTTTTAAATATTGTTACTTTGCATTCCTGATACAAGATCCAGAAGTAAAACTTGAGTAATATTTTTAGTAAGTTCAATATTTTTATTAAGTGAAAGAAAACCAAACCATGTGGCTGTTAGGTAAATCAACACAGACCAATGATCTCAAATAGGAACACACAACTTATATTTATGATAGTTTTACAATAAATGTGTTGAATGCTTAATGAGTAAGCACTAGCCTAGGAAGCTGTATACCTATGAAGCACAAACACTCCTCAGATTAGGCGTGGCCCAGTGCCGGACACGCGTCATATCCGACACGACACCGACTCATAATTACACTGAATTATGTGATTTTCTCAAATTATTAGTGGTGTCGGCGTGTCAGTGTCCGTGTCTGTGCTTCATAGTTGTATACTCTAGGAGTAATAACAATCAGTTGAGGAAGTTGTACAATTAAAGGAATATCTAAAGATTCTTAATTTTAACAGTAGTGGATATATGGATGAAGTTAAAAGACTAGCATATCTTGTTATAGATTTTTTTTTATTATCATGAAACAACTTGCTCAGTTTAGAAGCGTATATAAATTTTAATTCTCAATTTAGATATTCCAGAAGTGATGTTCTTGTTTAATTTAATTAAATAAATATATATGTATTTGTGTCCGATAATATTGACATTAATAGTGTTGACGTGTCCGTGTCGCAGTCGTTGTTTCATAGGCGCTATCTAAATCATTAATTTACATAGCATTATGTTTTTAATCATCAGTTATCTTCAATTATTTTCCAATAATATCTAAGTTTTAAAACTTTGTAATAATCTGCAGGTTTGGTTCTGTGTCTTCTGTGGAATATAGTGGCAGTTACTACTGCTTGGATCAAAGGAGAAGGTTTGTCTTACAATTGGAAATTGGCCCATCAATCTTGATAGACTATGCTTACATGTTCTTTTCTTGCCTTGCAGGTCCAACCATCTGGTTTCTTGCTATTATATATTTTATTTCTGGTGTTCCAGCATCCTATGTGATGTGGTATCGCCCTCTTTATCGCGCTATGAGGTAGCAGTCAATCTGATTTAATACTATTCTTTTAGTTTAGCATAGAGATATATGTTCCAAGTATTTTTCAGCCTACTTGTTTAGCCTTAAAGTATATGTAAAAATTTATAATCTATATCTTTCGACTAAGATTTAGATAAATTATAGAATGCAATATTTTACTGTAAAAGCAGTCTGTACTCCTGGATGATATGCAGGGAGAATGTGAGCCTTGGAAGGCAACTGTAATTGTAATATTTGAGAAACCAGTAGGTACAATATTCACCTTGTGCAATACCATCATCTGATCCTTTTTGGGAGGGGATGCCAGAAGAGGGGATTGAAAGTGGAGAGCATCGGCGGAGTGGGTGGATTTCTATTAAGTTTCCATTCTTCCAACTTGTGAAAAAGCATGACACGTTACTGCATTTTTAGGAATATTTATATTGTGAACAGGAACCCCTGTATTATCTGGGTTCTTTGATGGCTTTTTATTGATTTTTTTGGTCCATATTGTTGTTTCTTTTTATGAATTGTGTACCATCTCTCTTTACAGGACAGACAGTGCTCTGAAGTTTGGCTGGTTTTTTGTCTCTTACATGGCAAGTTTATATATTTTCTCACTCTGCTCACTTATTCTGCACTTATTTTGTGAAATGCTCATCTCATTTTTACTTTTTCTATATGCAGTTGCACATTGCTTTTTGCATTTTCGCTGCAGTTGCTCCACCAATTATCTTCAAAGGAAAATCTCTCACGTGAGTTCCTTCTAATATTGCATTATATGTTTCTATCTTGCAAACTGATATTAATTTGCGACCAATCTTTAACTGAATTGATATACTGGAGGCAAGGAAAAGGATGCCGAAGCATTTTGTGATTGAGCTTATTGTTTTCTGACTGGGGTTTAATTCCATAAACTATTAACTGAAAGGGAATAAGTTGGAAAAAATTTACCATGTATAATTTTCGTTTCCTTAATTATTACCTGATGAGCATCAAATTATTGTGTTGTGTTAGGCTTGACTGTATTTTGTCCATGATTTTGACATAGCTCAGCAATATAACAGAAAAAACATTATTTTTGTTATTCCATTTCTGCTCAAACTAATGGTTGTAATGTATACTGCTATGATGTGAACAGAGGTATTTTGGCTGCGATTGATGTGATAGGCGGCAGTGCATTGGTTGGGGTATGTTCCAATTGTGTATTTATCATCTTGGATAATTCAATAGTTAGATATTATCATCTTGTGCCAGAGTGGTATATTTTGAAGTCATGATTTCACATTAAATTGATGTTGATACATACACTTATGCTGAACTGCAGATATTCTACTTCATTGGGTTCGGATTTTTCTGTATCGAGTCACTGATGAGCGTCTGGGTTTTTCAGGTTTTTATAATCTCAACACTGTAACAGTAGTAACTTGGTATTCTATTGACTCTACCTTGTGATTTCTTGTTTGACTGTTGATTTTATATTCGCAGCAAGTATTGATGTACTTCCGTGGAAGCGGCAAGGCTGCAGAGCTGAAGCGAGAGGCAGCCAGAGGAACAATGATGGCAGCTCTATGACTTTGCATTAGCAAATGTTTTCACAAATGTTATGACCCCAAAATTTTATCTCTCCAGTTACCAGTTCCTTGCACCTTTATCGCCTTTCTTAATACTTGGATGTTTTTTCCTGACTTCTGGTCTAGGTTTGATTTAGACCACATAATTAAAGAAAGAACTCACAGCGGTTGTGCATATATAGAAAAACATTGTTTCAGATTGTTCCTTTGACACATAACGTTTCCCATAGAATATTGTTTATATCTTTTTATAACAACTGGTTCATCAATTCAATTGGGTTACATGTTCTGCTGGCTTGACTCACAATCAGATCAAGTCAGTACAACTTTTACTGATTTCGATTTGCATGTTCCTCACATTGTTATTTGGTGTTGCATTAGTTGTCCAATTTTGGTTGTACAAACAACACAACTCATTACAATATGCATCATCTTCAACCGATTGTTCTTCAGCTTGGAGGGCTTTTGATTTTGAGGCTTTTTTCTTTTGATCTTTAGAACAACAAATATGTTTTTCTTTGATAGTTTATTTTCATTGAGCTCAATTTCATAAACTCTTCCGAAATCAAGTAGTTCCTCCTTCTTTATAATACCAAGGTCCTTCTTCAATATCAGAAGTTTTTCATATTTTCCTATGTTCAGTGTTTATTTCCCAAGATTTCCCATGCTTAGATTTCGCAAACATTGTTCAATGTATTTTCTCCATCTTTCATTTAAAAATCAAGTTAATAAGTGCTTATAAAATATATCGCAAATAGGTAAACAAAGCACTTATCAGTGATATGAATTGAAGCAATTCTTGATGGAATATATGATGAATACAACGTTGTGAACATTGTGATTCAATACCGTGAAGGTGATAAGCCTTGTCCTTCTATTTGTGTTTTTCTATTATATTTTCTTGTGTGTGTATATATATGATTATATTATATTGCAAAATATTAACTTTGATTTAATTCTTTTTTTTTTTGACAAAAATAAACGATATTTATTCATTCAAATTGTGATAGAGTACAACGATACAATACAAATCCAAATCCACTAAAAACAAAAAGGATGAATATGTGAACAAACTCACAACATCCATGTTAATAGCATAAAATGGCAAAGTACATATGCCTACACATATGACTATATTCAAGTCTCCGGAATACTCATGTCTCCGGATCTGCAACGTTGACGATGCCAAAATCATTGTCATTGATTTGATCTGCACTTGTTCAAAGCTAATCTTTCAACCTGAATCAAATAAACACCACACTAAGACGGGAAATCAAAAACACACCACACAAAGACGGGAAATCAAAATAAACAGAGTCGTGCAGAGACGACGAAATCTCAAAAACAAATGAAAGAAAATAGAAAATATGTGAAATCACTTGTTCAATTAGGAAAGAAGGAGAAGGAGGAGGAGGAGGAGGAGGAGGAGGAGGAGGAGGAGGAGGAGGGGGTGACGGTTAGGGTTTGAGAAGGAGAGAAGAGAGGAAGTTGATGAGAGAGTTGATTTACTTCATTTTATGTGTTTTTAAATTTAAATTTCCAAAAATCTTAAATTATTAAGAGTAAATATGTAGCAATTTTTTAAACTAAAGGATAGCTAGTTTTCTATAATTTTGCCACTAAATATGTGGAAAAATAATTTGAGTGTTACTTTTCCCACCTTGCTGCCTTCTCATGCGCCTTGCAAAAATTCCAAAAATACCCCCCGTCCGGATTTTGTTTTCCGAATCAGATTGTTAGTGTTTCCGGAAAATAAAATCCGGACAAATACAATATGAAATTTTGTGTCTTTCTTTGATGTCTAGGGTCTCTGTTGACCGTCGTATAACCCCCGCATAAGCTGCAATGCTATTGCAGGGGTTGTATGAACGACAACAATGACCATGACACAACAGACACACCTAAGAACTACCTAAAAAACTTAAAAAATTGAAGAAAATGTAAGAAAGGAGGTGAAGAAGAATGAAGCAAATTGGTGAAGATCCAAACCTTTTTATAGCCTTAAATCAGTCATAAGTCTTAAGTACAGTCAAATAAAACGTGTTCCACATTCAAAACCGTCAAAAAATGCAATCAAACTCCACTAATCGGCCAAACCTTTGGTGAAACGCCACCGTCCAAAATTAAACTGAGGGGTTCTGGATTTTATATTTCGGAATGCATGAAGTTTTTCCGGATTATAAAATCCGAACTGCATCACACCGTGTATTTGGAGCGTTTTCGTGGTGAATGACTTGGAAAAAAAATAGAACAAAGGTACGTAACATAAATAGAAGCAACATAAGACAAATAAATAGTTAAAAAAAACCATAATAACAGAAATGATGAATCTTTTGGAAAGGTGTTCGAAGAGGAGCTTTTGAACTCGATCATGTCGGCTTGTCAACTGACATGTTACGATCGGCAAGTCGACAGGATCGATCCCTAAAACATAATGAAAGTTTAAATAATATATATATTATTCAAAACATAATGCAACAACTTAATTCAACAACATACAACTACCATGTAATTAAAACAACATAAAACACGCGATTAATTAAAACATAACACATTATCACGGATCATCTAAACTAACTTCTTCCTCTGGTCCCACCAGAAGAGCCCTGATCTCTTCGTAGTTCCTGGGTCGGATCAAACTTTTTTGAATTTGTTCAACATATCTAACCAACGAAGCGTCCAACTCGATCGGTCCTTTAGTACTGTGTTGACCAAAGACAGAGAACATGGTTCTCACGTCGTCGTCGTCGTTCGTGAGTTTCATCTGGCTGAACCGAAGAGATCCGGCTGAGTCGGACAATGGACATCGATATTCAACACCGACCACCCTCCTCGTGTCTCTGTGGTTGAGTTGACGGTTGATTTGATCCAGCCCATCCTTCATCCCGAAGAGGGTGACATCGTTGCGAATCCTAAACAGATGGGGTGGTTTTCCACCGTTGTAGTAGACTGCCGCTACCTTGGTGTTCGGATCAAAGCCAAGAAATTCCATGATTTTTTTTCTACTGTAGTTTACTTGTAATGAAAACAGGGACCCCTATTTATAGAGTTATTTGGGCGTTGTGGACCACATAAACTATCAGTGCATTGTGGATCACACAAAAGAATCCCATGCTAAAGCAATCCGGATTATAGAATCCGAACCATTATTCACCCTATAGAAAGTACCAAGTTTCCTTTGTTTCACTAGGATCGTATTTTTACGGATTATATAATCTGGAATCCATGTGTAATTTAGATTATATAATCTGGACTGCATAAGAATCTTTTGGCCGGTGGTCTGCACCGCATAGAACACGTTTGTCAGATGTTTTGGACTGTGGTCAAGTCAAAAAAACGTGTTTTACCACGTTTTTGGACTGCATTAATGGTTTCAAACAATTTTTTGGTCCCTCCCTCCCTATAAACAACCTTCCAAACCACACCATTCTCTCCCACCATCTCCTCCTCTTCCGTCCACAACCATGGTTTTCCATCGTTGGCCTTTCATAGAAAGAGGCCTATTTAGAAATTTTCAGGGATTGTATGAACGGTCAATGGGGATGGAAGAAGCCCCCTCCCCCCTCAGCAACATTGTTTTCTTTTTCCCGCCCTCCTCTTTCCTCCTCCCTTGTCTCCCCTCCAACAGTGAAGCTACTGGTATGTCCTATGGCTTCCCTCTTCTTGGGCTCTTAGGAGATTAGACATAGTTTTAGGTTCTTATGTAATAAGCTTAAAAAGCTTCAACATTATTGTAATTATTATTCATATATTAATAAAATGAGTTCTTTTTATCTTTCTGTTGTTTTTATTTTAATTTGCCTTTATTTTACGAATTTGGAAGACTAAAGTTAAAAAACAAATCTGGAAAAACATAAATCCGGATTTTAAAATCCGAAAAAAGTAACAACATAGTTCAGATTTTATTTTCCAGACTAAGGGTATTTTAGGAAAAAAAATAGGGCGCGCGAGAAATCCATAGGGTGGGAAAAGTATACTCAAATAATTTCTCCTTACATCCTGTTATAGTATCCTTGACGTAGTAAATTTGAGAGACTAACTTGGGCTGAAAAATATTTGAGAGACCAAATTGGCATGAAAATTGCTTTTCTGACTTAAAAAACTTTATATTGACACATGTAAATGACCTAAAAGCCCCTAGCGGTAGTTAACTGCCGTTGACCTCAGCGGTAGTTAACATGAACAGAAGCATCATTATTCCATTTTCCAGAAACACAACACTAAAACTCAACTTCCAAATTTCTCCAAACTTCAATTGCACGAATTTGAGCCAAATTTCATCAATTAATTTACAAGTAAGTTATTTTCTTCCTATTTACATGCAATGTAGTTTGTTTAGGGTGTTAGTTTTTATAATTTTGAGCAAAATGTTAGTTATAGGTAGTTTTAGGTTAGGTTAGAAAATTGCAAATTGTGCATGATTTAGATGCTTTGATGGATTGTTTATGCTGGAATTGATGTTTAGAGTAAGTGTAGGTACAATGTAGTTGAATTTGATGTTGAATTAACACTAATTGTGATAGTATTTTGAAATGCACTTAAGGCGTTTGATGAAATGCCTAAGTGAGATAATCTTGTTTTTTTTTTCTGTAATTATTTTGCAAAAATGTTAAATTATGTAATGTATATATGTTATGGTGTTTTTAAGTTTGTTTTTTTTTGGTTTTTTGGCAAGTTTGATGAATGGCTTAATGATGAATGACATAATATGTCTAAGTTTAATTTGTCATATGCTTAAGTTTAATTTGTGATAATGTAAGGGTTAGAACCATTGTTCCATAATTTTGGCATAATGTTAACCATAATGTAAAATAACCATAATGTGATAATGTAGTTAGATTAGGTTTGATGAATGCATAAGTTAGATTAGGTTAGAACCATTGTTTCACGTATTTATGTTATTTTTATTCTGTTTTTGTAGAGATATGGCTGGGGAGGAGGATGAGCAACAACGACTTATTAGAGAGGCGAGGATGCGCAAAGGTAAAAAGGCGAGTACCGCTAGCGCTCGGAGAGAGAGGGTGGATAAAAACTCGTATGTACCAAAGACTCAGAGGCGTAGGGACGCGAGGCCAGGTGTAGAGAGCTCACAGTCACATATCATTACTCCTCCCAGGTGGTTGATCTGACACCAGCGCATGATTATGCTGTGTATGAGGAGGGTTTTGCTGGATATGATCGGATGGAGGAGGAGAGAATGTTTTATCAGCCGCAGGACGAGGCAGAGGATGAAGAGGTGGCATATGATGAGGAGGTGCCAGAGGATGTTGTGGCGGATTATCTTGAGGCAGATAATGTAGTTCCTGAGGGTGAGCTTGAGCCTCAGACTCGGCGGCGACGACATCGTCGTGTTCCGTTGATACCGCCATACCCTATTGGAGGGCCTCCTTTTCCTGGAGGTCATGAGACCACGACATTGTTGTCTGACTACGCGAGGCACGTGACGAACCCTCTTTGGGTGAACCATCATAATGTAAGTGTTTAAATTCTTTAAAATTCTTTAAATGCTTTAAAGTGATTAAAATTAGTAGCGTAAGTGTTTAAATTCTTTAAAGAATGTAGCGTTAGTGTTTAAATTCTTTAAAGAATGTATCGTAACATGTAACGTAAGTGTTTAAATTCTTTAAAGAATGTAGCGTAAGTTTTAAATTCTTTAAAGAATATAGCGTAAGTGTTTAAATTCTTTAAATTCTTTTAAATTTGTAGTGACAATGTCTTAATTCATTTGATTTTCAGATGTGGCATGATGGGGAGTATAAGTGTATAAATGCAGGAAAAAGGTGAGAGAGCTTGATTAGGTTGTTGGGCATGTCAGAAGCTGATGCTCGTGCTGAGGCAAGGACTGAGTCTGCTCTTCATATCAGTACCCCACATGAAGCGACTTTATGAAGCCCACCTGACAGAGGCTAGACGGCTGGAGGACCCACAGACGAGGGAGGAGATGCAGGAGGAGGCAGTGGTGTGTGAGGAGTTTTCTTCTATATCTCGTCGGTAGTGCGCTATTCACTAACAAAACGAACATACACGTCGACTTGATATATCTTGATTGTGTGGCGGACTTGCAGGCGATTGGGAAATGGTCATGGGGAGGGATGATCTTAGCTTACCTGTACAGTTATCTGGATGATTATGTTATTCTTAATAACAGAACGATGGCCGGTTGTATGACCCTTCTTATGGTAATATTTTAATATTTATCTTCATTTATTTATGAATTTATTTTGTAATTTTTATCATCATGCTAGATTATTTTTTTCCTAAGTTCGACTACATTTATTTAGGATGTTATTTAAATATTTTTGTGAAGTTTTTATAATGTATTAGATTTATTTAATATTTAACTCGAATACTTATTTTTGTGTATTATTTTTT
>Ga0228710_1002284_pt1 | contig 30064 bp, 17 predicted proteins | sample MedpolnodulmetaG_FD_177995 | JGI IMG/M metagenome (GOLD analysis project Ga0228710, IMG submission 177995) | Root nodule microbial communities from Medicago polymorpha collected in Santa Monica, California, United States - pink nodules | ecosystem: Host-associated > Plants > Roots > Nodule...
TATTATTTTAGTTTGTTCAAAAAAAAAGTTTGTTTTGGAATTTGCACAATTTATATTAAATATATATATAGGTATCTTAGAAGATCAATTATTATTTAATAAATAAGGATAATATTCCTAAAAAAAAAAGGATAATATTATTGATCAAGTGACCAACACTTACTCAAATAAACACGTACGGAGTGGATGAAGTGTGGTGACTGGGGATCAAATTCAGGATTCTAAGTAAAATGTCCTCACAAGTCACACAAATAATTAGGTTGTAAAAAACAAAGACAAATAAAATAGTATAAATGAAATATAAAATTTGAAAAAAAAAGTGTTACATCAACATTTGTCATCTCATTTATTTGTATGTATAGATATTGACTGTCATATTAAAAAAGTATAATATAATGTAGAAAATATGAACAGTTGTATGAAGTATATTTTTTTAATATACATTTTTTATTTAATTTTCAGTTCAAATAAATAGTGTATATATTATTATCAAGTTTTTGTACCTTTTTTAAAGCATCAAATTATTGTACTTAATGGTACATTTATAACAAGAACTACTGTTTTTAGGATTAATAAGATAAATTAAATAAATTATTCATCTCATGAAATTATTTATACAATATATATGTTTATCATTTGATCAATTTTTAATTAAAATAAATAAGAAAAAAGTAATATTTCACACTCTTTTTTGTATCCGTCGCTCTTGTTTATTTGATTTATCAAATTTAGATTTTATCTTCTTTCTCTCTCTATTTTTTCTTGTCCATTCTTTGTCTTCTTGTTTTATTTTCACATACAAACAAACTATCAGATTTTGTTTGAATTAGTAAACAATAAGTTCATCATAGAGGATTGAAAATCACGACTGTCACGGTTGATTATTTGTCGGAAATATCAAGATGAATATATTTATTAGATAGAGCAAATGTATTCAAGCATGATTACTTTAGTGAACTTGTGGGAAAAAAAAGAGCAAATATATTATAAATTTATTTAATTCCTAAAATGTAAAATATCACTATAATTTATTAAAAATAAATAAACTTCAACATCGGTCAAAATATCATTTTAAAAAAATTAAATGGATATCTTGACTTGCATTTGATATCCTTAAAGATCAGAAAAATTTATTTCTCAGTTGGACAACTAGGTTTAGTGTTTTTTGTCAATTTTAGTTTATGTATGAAGAGGTTAGGTAGTAGTAGTACCTTAGAAGATGGATCTTGTGTTTCAACAAAGGCTCTCACAAGACGGATTTTGGTTAGTTCAGTTTCTGTGACAACATCATTTGCAACATACCCTAAATCTTTGCTACAATCTTCTAATCTTGTTCCCTTCTTGCAACCCTTCACCGCTTCCATTCTTTTGCTTCTTCTTCTATCTTCTTCTTCTATGTTCTCTTTGAATTACTCACCACCGATATTAATGTGAAGTTTCTTTTTTTAGTATTTGTATTATTTTCCAGTTCGATCGTACATGTATATACGCAAGGATAATTATGTTGCAAATTAAATGCTTGTACCAGTTCGGTGACACTCAAGGCCCACAAATGTAATGTGTGTTGAACTACCTGATTTGATATTTATCTTTCATTTTCGGAGCCAACTCAAAGTTAACGACAAATTATTAGTAAATGAACTCTATATTTTTAGTTAGGGCTATATAAATACACTGAATAAGGATTTTTCGGTCATTATGCATGGTTTGGGGTAAAGACACATGACCATGTCAAAGTACTTATTTTTGTATCGGTTTTATAACTAAAAAACAACTTATTTCCAGTTACTTGTTAGGAGGTAAAAGAAGTATATATTAATGTAATGTTATCTACCACGGCACAAAGAGTTTTAATTTTTAAGGAGAAAATAAAAATTGCATGTTAGTATGTAATGAATATACAACCCAAAATTTCATTTCTTTCTTTTGGGGTTTTCAGGGCAAAATTTATAGTTCTCCAGTATACACCGAACATGGAAATTGAATCCAATGCAAATGAATACATTTTTTTAGCATTGAATAAAATTCTATTTAAATCTTATTCAAGAATGAGTCTACCGTGAGATTATATAAGTCTTATTGACCACACTCGCACATCATTCATGACTGAATATAGATTAGATGAAGTAAGATATACTAGTAAAAATTAAGAACATATACTAGTAATGAACTTGACTATTTTATTCTCATCATATTGACCGAGATTGCAAAGAAGAATTCCATGAATGATTGTTACTGGAAATACAACTGAACTATATCAGCTATTTATTTGTAACACCATATATATATATAACATAAATTATGAGTAAAAGAAAATAGTCAAAGAAAGGCAAACAAAAATAAAACTTGGAATTATTTTTTTCTTATAGTCTCATTAATTTGCCGGTGTTGATTAGTTTAATTAGATATCCTGGATGGGGACTAATTGCAGTTTGCCACCATATATCTCCGGGAGTTGACTTTCATCTATGTCTTCTAGAAGTGTTGATTTCAGCTTATTATTCTCCACAAATACTATCTGCAAAGAGATCCAATTCAACTTCATAAATATACAGCAATACCATTCAATGAGATATATAATGTAATTTGATTTATAACATCACCTTCTTCTTAGTTTTGTTGTCAATGAATGGATAAATTATTTTCCATACTTTCATAAAAATGTATGGCGCGTGGAGAATAAACAACTTCCCCAATCTTTCAGGGTAGTAATCCTGCATCCAAGGAATTAACAATCATAAGGCCTGAGCGCTAGCTATATTAATATATGATGATATATAACTATATATATATATATATATATACCTGCAAAATGGAGAGGGCACCAATGTATCCACGCACATCACTATTTGAGTAACCCCATCCCTTGAGTTCTGCTATACCAACAAATTTCTCTTGCCCAGGTGGCATGCTGATACATCAAATGATATGTGTTGTTACTAATCAATATTCTAACCGATTTCACAGTTTTATATATAGTACTGGAATAAGGAATTAATTACCTTGCACATAGTTTATCAAGAATATAAACTGCAAAACCTGTGTCACAAACAAAATTGTTAATGAGTGGAAACAAATAATCATGTCTAGCTTACCACAAACCATGCATACGTTTGAATTCATCTAGACCGTCTTTCTTTTGATAATGTCTTCCACCGAAAGCGATAAGTATAGGTCGACCAATCCTGTCGCGTCCTTGGGCGAAGGCCTTGTCGTCTGCAATTTGACTATGAACCTGTGATAGAGATATGGAACCATTTGGAACAAATGAATGTCTCCATTTCAAGTACTTGAGGAACATTGCTGAAGCCTTTTCCACATCTAAATCACGAGCTCGTAAGAATCTTCTAATCATCAAATCATCTTCTTCCTGCAACCAAGAGTAAAATTAATTTTCTCTATCTATTTACTAATGACAACAAATTTAAGCATAACTTCTACTTACTTAGCCTGTTGGCCACACCAAATCAGTATTCTATAGCTTTTAATTACCAAAATCAATTGCCAAATGAATTAAAGTTAGTCTGCCAGGCTATGAGACTTATCCACTTGTGATTTTGTTCCCTTGTGCCAACACACGTGGTTACTTTTCCTAATTTTAGTCCGGCTTGGACAAACAAAATTCTTGATATTTAAAACCAATTTTTATTGTTATAAGAGTTTAATATCACTAGGTATAAATTTCCGTAAGAAAAAAAATCACTAATATAATTTGTTTTCTTTAGAATAATATTAAATTTCAGCAAATGTATATTCTCAGCAATTAATTCCCATTATGGCATGGTCTCACTTAGGGTAGCACTTTGGTGATATTCGGGTGTCAATGTCATGTGACATTGACCAACTTCACAAATGTGCAAAAGAATAAAAAAAAATGTTTGTTTATTAGTGAAAGAGAAGAAAATCATGGTTTTTTTGTCATTTTGCTCACTTATGACATTGTAGTTGGCCGATGTCACATGACATTGGCACCCCAATGTCACCAAAATGCTACCCCTCGGTTATCAGCTTCATATGATGTTGTAGTCCTTGGTAGGACACCGCTTATGACTTATCAATCATGAATTCAAAAATAAGTTTCTTTTATAAATAATAATAAAAATTATAAATGCCATCAATATTGTTAAAATAGTTTGTGAAGTTTGTTATGGTAGTTAAAATTAGTTAAGTGTAGATTAGGTAGTTATAGTTAGATAACCACTATAGTTAGGTGGTTATGGTTAGAGGACTATATAATATAAATATGTCACTCCATTCTATCTCAATTCATCTTTTATCAATTTATACTCATCAATACATATATGTTCTCTGTCTTGTTTACATCTATGATCTTTGTCCTATAATTCCATGATTCACAACAATATCATAGGTTCGGTATTACTCTAAATGAATAAGAAAAAAGACAATTTCCGCACTCTTCTTTCTTATATTTATCAATTTAGTAAATTTTGTTTTTTTTCAAAAAAATTGTTTTTTTAATTTTTATATTACCTCGTTTTTTCTTGTTCTACACATACCAATAAATTATACATACTATCAGGTTTTGTTTAATTAGTAAAAGATGAATTCGTTCTAAATGATTGAAAAACACGACTATGAGTTGACTATTTGTGGTAAACTATCAAGAGGAATTCCATATTCCACCACTTAATATTCAACTTTTTTTAGGGGACTTAATATTCAACTGTTGAAATAAGAGTATAAGAAAATATTAATTGACTAAGATAAGGCTAGCCCATACTCTTTAACAAAAACTTTCTAGCATTAACTTTGTTATTTATTCAATTTCATTAAAAAAATAAAGTAAAAATAAACTTCCCTGCATTTTCATTTTTCATTCCCTTGTGGTATTTTATATAATTTGAGTCCGTACTTTTTCATTCGTTTACCGTACGTACATACTTCACTTGTTAGATATTTAGATAGAGCTCCTCAAAAAAAAGATATTTAGATAGAGAAAATATATCGGAAAAAAATTTAAAAAGAGCAAACATATAAATCGGTTTCCCAAAAAATTACAAAACCGCATATAACTCCTAATTAAAATGACAAATACCATTTAAAACTCACACTATAGCAAGGTCCCGAGTCAAACTCGAATGAAGGTGTTGTTCATCTCAGCAATCAAAAGTATTAGCTTTGTTAATTAGTTGAGTTGGACCTTACACACATATAAAATATATATCAATTTATTTATTTATTTTTTTAAAATGAATATAGGTAAAATTAATTTTTTTAAAAGAATAATCAGACTTCCTTAAAAACAATCAAACTAACATTTGAACACCACGACTCGGGTTTGAACTCCAACTCATACACTTATGTGTACGAGTTTTAAATGACTATTGTCATTTAATCTATCTATCAAAAACGACTAGGTTTCATGATATTTGTCAAGATTAATTTTATATTTACTTTATTATGAAGAATGAAACATGTGAATATTCATGTGAGGATACCAAACCATATGAAGCATTTATTTGTAATATTATAGACGTTGGTTATGTATGATAAGAAATGAGGAGTACCTTAGAAGATGGATCTTGTGTTTCAACAAAGGCTCTCACAAGACGGATTTTGGTTAGTTCAGTCTCTGTGACAACATCATTTGCAACAACTTGTGTTTTTGCTTCTGATTCCTTGTGACAACCCTTCACTGCTTCCATTTTCAATTGACCCTTTTCTTTGTCTTTATCCTCTTGATCAAAGTGAAGCTTCCTTTCTAGTACTACCGTGTATTCCAGCTCGATCGTACATATATATACAAAGATGATTATGTTTCAAATCAAATGCTTGTACCGATGTAATGTGTGCTGAACTACCTAATTTCATACTATCTTTCATTTTCAGAGCCAACTCTGTAGTTAACGACAAATGGTAAAAATGAACTCTATGCTTGTTTTGGGATTGACCATAGGGTTTGGGGGTATAGACATATATGCGCCATGTCAGCCAAATACAACCATACAAAGTACTTCTTTTTGACAGATTTTTCTTTATCGGTTTCAAACAGAAAATAATAAGAAATAAATATTTCCAATTATTTTTCTTAGATACCGAAGAAGTTGTGATATAAAAAAAAAAATAACCCTAATATTAATATGATGTCATCTATCACGGTACAAACTACAAAGGGTGTTAAGGATAAAAAAAAGACCAAGTACATGTTACAAATGAATTTGAAAACAACCCTACTCATGATACAAATAGCACCGCTCCATAACACTAACTACCACCACAAATACAAATAAAATCAATCCTAGATGAATATAAGTTAGTACTTTAATTTTTTTATTACAAATTAGTTTTTTTAAGTGGTAAAATATCTGTATCATTATTTTATTTTTATCAAACTCAGTTAAAAATTGTTTATATGAATGTTTAATGTTAAGTCTAAATTCACCGTTCTCAAAACTCAGTTAAAAAGTGTTTATACGAATGTTTAATGTTAAGTCTAAATTCACCGTTCTCAAAACTAAGGTTTATGAGTGTATTATTCAGTCCTGTTTTACGACAAAATTGATAGATTACTTAATTTATAATATTGATGAAATATTTATCTATAAAATTAAGCTTGAACTCAAAAACATAAAGAAGAAAATATGAGTTGGAAGTAGTCTTGTTTGGTGTCATAATCACTTTTGGACCTAGCTCCTCAATGTTAAATTGTTCAAAACAATTTTATTTGCCTCTGTATAAATATTATACGAGACTTAAAAACTACCAGTTTATTAATTTGAAAAAAAAAAGTGTATTAAATGAAATTTATTTTATCAATAAAATCTACACAACTATAATCATTTTCTCAAGAATTATGCACAACTCAATTGTGACATTTATAATGAGGCAAATTGAGTTTAACTTTAAATTTTGAAAACGACAGATAAAAGGAAGAACAAAAACTCATTTTAGTCCTTCATAGTTTTCTTGCGAATCAATTTATCATTGACAAAAAATAATATCAAATCAGTGCATCGTACTTTCATACATGTGATAAATTAATTCTTTAGCTTGATGAATTAATTTGTTCACTGTACAAAAACGTGAGCTATTAATTTGATAATTGATATTATTTTTTACGTACCGGATAAAATTTATGATAGACTAAAATGAGTCTTAGTCTAAAAAGAAATAGTAATTTTTTTTAAGAAACAAACACTTCAAAAAGAAACAGAAAAAAATTAGTTGACAAAATTTGTGGCCTTGATTAGATAGTCAATAATCACAATTAGCGACTGGTCTTCATCCGGTGGTTAAAGAAACCGAATACTATTAAATTTTATTTGGTCATTGTGGTCATCAATGTCTTCACAGAAAGTTTTGGATGGAACTAACTGCACCAGATTTTGGACATTTAATTTGTGTGGAGCACATGAGTTACTCAACTCGTCTCATATAATGTCGTTTTTAACTTTAAAAATTTGGTTACTTTTTTTTAAACTAATCTTTCTCATAAAACACACGTCTCGTAAATATTTTTTAGAGGTATTCGTGTCATATATGTTGCGTGAAAAAAAACACTCGTCTCATATAAATTTTTTTTTGGTTCAAATGATATTTCTTATTAGATTAAATATTTTTAAGTCTCTCATAACCAATATACGAATTTCATAGCTAAGCTTGGTGCTTCGTCAAACATTGCTTTTACCTGTCATGATGCCTCTGGAGCTTTCTTTTTGAGGCTTTAGTGCCCTTTCTGTTTTTGTTTTTTCCTTTTGTTTCTCTTCTTTTTAGCCTCTGTAACCAAAAAAATAAAGATATCTTCCTGTATAAAAAATAAGAAAAAGGAAGTCTCTCATATCCAAATAGTGTGCGATATTGATCTATGTTGCTAATTTTTTCAATTAATGTGGTTAGCTTGTGTCTGGGTCATTTGAAAAGAGTGGAATAGTAGAGTTTTTCAACAAAAGATTATGGACTCGCATAGCATAGCAGACAAAGTCAAAAGGCTCTCTTCCCTTTGGCTGAAATCTAATATGCCCACTTTCGCTATTAGTCACCATGACTGGTGGCGGCATCCTTTCGCTATTATTTCACTTTTTGTTTCATCGTGGTGTTCTTTTTTACCACGGTTGACTTGACATTGTAATTGTTTGGGTGTTCCTCTTTTGCACGCCTTGTGCGAGATGAAACACCTTTGGTATCTATAATATTTCATTTTAGCTTGTTAAAAAAAAAATAAAAAAATCGGTGTCTCCGCCAATTTAATGAGGCTTCATGACCGGTCGAATTTTTCTAACATTGGTTTAGGGTCGATCCAATAAATTTAGAGAACTAAAACAATTTATATTGTGAGATCTTCTACAGTAAACAATTAAGTATGGTTTTTATGAAATTAAAATATTGTTTTCGTTCATGTTTATTTAGGGATGTTTTCATTCATGTTATAGAGGAATATCATATATGTGGGTCAAGCCTGAATTAGTTATGTAAAAAAGAATGTAGAATTTCAATTAGAAGAGAAAAATTCCAAAGGAAAACATAATTAGAACAAGAAAATAATTTGTGAATATCTATTGAATATGATTTTATTCTTAGAGGCGAAGAAGTTGAACTTTGGTGCGTAAATGGTAGTGTGAAATTGACTTGTTATCAAACCTCATACAATTACAATACCTCTCTAAACAAGCAAAATTCACCTTCTTCTTCTTCTTCTTTCACACTCTTCCATTTTCAACTTCGCTCCATCCTCACTCTTCTAACCTGTCTGTCTCTGTTGCTTCTCAGAACAACCCATTTCCCTTTCCTTCCAGCTAATTCCTTTGAAACCCCATTTCCAAGAAATCTCTCACAACCCAACTACTTTCCCTTACGACACTTTAACCTTCTTCTGTTTACCAAATTTGACTTCTTTATATTACTCACTTTTACTTCTTTTCTAGTTTCACCACCTTTTTCTTCCAATCAAATATGGGTATTTCCACATTCAGTTTTTTAGGGTTTCTTTCTCTTGCTTTTCTCTCTTCAATCGATGCTGTGGAGTTGCACAGGAATCAGCCTACTGAAAGAATTTCAGGTGATTTTTTGTACTAAATTTTATGTTTTTATGTTTTTTTTTTGTTTGCCATGCTCTATTAGTTATGTTGATTTGAGTTGGGGAATTTGAATATTTTGACTGTGATCAATTTTTGTCATGTGGGTTTTATTTTTTCACGTGTTTACAGTGTTGTGTATTTGTTGTTAATTATTATGAATGTGAGTTGTTTGATTAGGATCTGATTTGGATTGAGGTTGATAAGGAATTTAGGATATTTTTTGCATCAATTGACTTGTTTTAGCTTGAAATGTTATTATTTGAGGCACAAACCGTTGGCTGTTATTCCTCTTTATTGAGCATAGGGAGTTTTTTCTGGAGATCCAATCTTCATTTGCCAATTCAATCCTGCTAGTTAGATACTGGTATGACTACAATTTTGATAGAGCTTTTTGTTGTTAGTGTTCATTAGATTCAATGTCGGCAATTATGAGGTCAAATACTTCATATTTTCTCATGTGTTGCCCTTGATACTCTGCATTATGCTCCGTTAGGCTGTCGATACGCATCCGTGTAGTATCAAAGACCCCTTTTTTAAGGAAAGGAAAAAATCCCAACACGCCGTCGACATGTCAGACTTTTCCTTTTTATGACTCTTCAAATCTCATGTACATGAATGTTGAAACTCTCACTAATCCAGTCATGTCACGGTTATGTCATGAATGTTGTACAAATGCAATTTATGTCCCGATCATCGCCACTTCATTCTCCTTCCAGTTGTATATTAGTTGCAACTGAATCAATTTATATCGGCACTTCATTATTTCTTCATTCATTTTCAAAATTCCATTACTTCATTATTTCTTCACTCATCATCAATATCCAAACTTGCAATTTTAATTTTACATATACCAATGTCTGAAAATTATCTAAATGGTTGAATTTTTGGAAGATGGTGGTTTGCAATTTCTTATAATAATATTAATGTTTAAGAGGCATGTTCTTAGTTTGGATTTTTTTAATCACAATGATATATCACGTTATGTGAATTTTTTATTTATTTTTATCTATGTATCCTAAACGTATCATATCCTGTATTTTTCAAGGAATGGTGAATGCCCTTATTGGATATGTTCGGATACTCATATCGTGTCTGTACTTCAAGTGTTGGAAACTAGTTTAAGAGTTTGGAAGATGTATAACTTCATAGGCGGTGGTGAACCTTCAAAGATAATCCATGCAAATTGAGACCTTAAGATAATTAATAGGTAGCGCTTGATTTCAAATGACAACATGAAAATTATGGTAAACTAATATATCCGATGGCGTGTATCTTACATAAGTGCGGATGCAAATGCAATGTATTTTAAAACATATCTTTTAGGGATTCTTGCTGAATCCCGGGGCTTTCTGCCTTCAGAGTTTCAATGTTTATAGTGAAATCAAAATACAAGTATTTTCAGAGTTTCCCTCACTCTACCCAAGAATTAAATTACTCGGTCGTATTTGATATACACACAAAAGCACATCCCTGGGGTCCTGGAATTTTAAGTTGTTTATAAGCCAGTCTTGTGTATTGTTTCTAATTGGTTGAATTAAGCAATTTTATTTCTCGAGAAATAGTGGAGTCAAATACTCTATTTTTAATTTTCTGTGTGAGAGTAATTATTTTAAAATCAGTATATTTTCATTTTATCAGTGATGAGATTACTAACCATGTTGTGGTTGAACCAATTGTAGGTAGCGCTGGCGATGTATTGGAAGATGATCCGGTTGGTAGGTTGAAGGTTTTTGTTTATGAACTTCCAAGTAAATATAATAAGAAAATTCTGCTTAAGGACCCAAGATGCCTCACCCATATGTTTGCTGCTGAGATCTTTATGCACCGGTTTCTCTTATCTAGCGCTGTCCGAACCCTTAATCCTGAAGAGGCTGATTGGTTTTATACTCCTGTCTACACAACCTGTGACTTGACACCAAATGGCCTCCCTTTACCCTTTAAATCACCACGAATGATGAGGAGTGCCATACAACTTATTTCTTCAAACTGGCCCTATTGGAACCGAACAGAGGGGGCGGATCATTTCTTTGTGGTTCCTCATGACTTTGGGGCATGTTTTCACTACCAAGTACGAGATCTAGTATATAACTTTTAAATTTATTATTCAAACCATATTTTTGTGCTATCTTAAGAAGTACCTCTGATTCAACTATTAATGCCTCATGTGAGTCATGTAACATACACTATTTCGTTTCAGGAAGAGAAGGCAATTGAAAGAGGGATTCTTCCACTGCTACAGCGTGCTACCTTGGTTCAAACATTTGGTCAGAGAAATCATGTGTGTTTGAAAGAGGGCTCGATTACTGTTCCTCCATATGCTCCACCACAGAAAATGCATTCCCACCTAATTCCTGATAAGACTCCCAGGTCTATTTTTGTATACTTTCGAGGACTGTTTTATGATGTTGGAAATGACCCTGAAGGTGGATACTATGCAAGGTAGGTCTTATTACAAGCTCAAACTTCAAATGAGGCTTGAGTAGGCATACTTTAGTTTATCATCATATTAACTGTGCATAAGTAAGCCGGCTCATCCTTCTACTCTAAAAAGGCAACAGATAATGATTTTGATTTATGTAAATATATAATTTCATTTAGTGTCGTTACCTAAATTGGTTAAGCATGTTGAGATTAATTATATTCAATATTGATGATCTAAAATTGGTTCGTTCTAAAATTTTAAAGCATGCATGAATTTCGGTGCATGCATAGATGTTTTTATAACAAAACAAACTTGGATCAACAAATAATCCTGACTATTTAAACTGGCTGTGATTTTCAATTTTACAGAGGTGCAAGAGCAGCAGTATGGGAGAACTTTAAGGACAATCCACTATTTGACATTTCTACCGAGCACCCAACAACATATTATGAGGACATGCAACGAGCTGTGTTTTGTCTATGCCCACTTGGATGGGCCCCTTGGAGCCCGAGATTGGTTGAAGCTGTGGTATTTGGTTGCATCCCTGTTATTATTGCAGATGATATTGTTCTGCCGTTTGCCGATGCAATACCATGGGAAGATATTGGGGTGTTTGTCGATGAGCAAGATGTTCCTAAGTTGGATACCATACTCACATCGATCCCACCAGAAGTTATATTGAGAAAACAGAGATTGCTTGCTAACCCTTCCATGAAACAAGCAATGCTATTCCCTCAACCTGCTCAAGCTGGAGACGCTTTCCATCAAGTTCTAAATGGACTTGCGCGGAAGTTGCCGCATGACAGGAGTGTATTCTTGAAACCAGGGGAGAGGAGCTTGAATTGGACTGCTGGCCCTGTCGGTGACCTTAAACCTTGGTAACAGTTGTAATAGTTTTCTTAGATGATTAGGATAATTTTACATGTCATGGTCAATCCTCCCTAAATGTTCATATAAATAAGGCTTGGTAAATGAGGTGTCTATTTTTCTTGTTGACATTGTAAATTTTGATATTTTGGCACACAATTCATTAGATACTAATCTAATTTGTAGCATGGTTGCTCTATAGAATGCTTACACAACTTGTTCCCTGCTCTAGTAGGAGTGCCTGTTCTTTTCAAGATTAGAATGGGCAAGGGTGAACTATGAAGTTTCTCTTTGGTACCAATGACCTTTGTAACTTGGTTCCATGTGTTCATATTAATGAATCTCATATGACTTTTATAATAATGGAAGTTGGAATTTTGATAATCTCACTGTAGATTAAGAGTATTTTGTATTGATAACACTTGACCAGATCTTATCATCTGTGCTTCTAATTCAAGAATTTATTGGATTCCAAGTGGTTGCCATTGGTTCTTGAACTAAACGCTAATGTAGATAACTCTATTATCTACCAACAAAATTTTCACATCAGAATTCGAACCAACGTCCTTGAATTTAAATCGAATTCTTACAACTAAACCAACCTTGGTTAACTAAAATTGAATGGTTTTTATTAGAAAAGTTTTATTGTGTGGTACCAATTGATTTGGAGACTAATAAATCGCGAAAATCCATAATTGGCTTCTCAAAAAAGAAAATCCATGATTATACAAGAGAGAAAGTAAAAAAATTGTCGTAATACCTTATATGGTAATGCTATCCATGACCCCGGAGCACTGGTTAAGGAGTAATAAATTAATCGGTCTCACTTGTTTTACCTCAATTAAAGCCATAAATATGTCAACTAATTAAAATAAAATATAAAGTGTATTTAATACTCTTCACGATACATAATTAACTCAGCCATTTAATCTTCCTTCTCTTTCTAACTTCTCAATTTCTTAATGTAATATCTCTGTCATCACTTTTCTGCAAGTTGGCTTAAGTTTTTATGACACCTATCACACTTGCGCACGGGAGACGGAGCCCTTTTCTACATGTACTACTCTTCTTTCATTTTCGTACGCTCTTTCTTTTATTTTTTTTATGGACATTATTTTAATTGTTATGTTACTAGCTTTTCCATGAATTGGTTTGAAAGAAAAAAAATGATAAAAAAAAATTCACGGAAAAAATAAATTGCCTTGAGTAAAATTCACAGTAAGAATTGATTTTGTGAAGAAATGAAGGATACAGGGATATGAGCAAAATAGTAATGGAAAGGACGCACGTGTGATGTGTAGATGTATAAAGGATTTGACAAGAGTATTAAATATAACTTTTTCTTATTTTAATTAGTTGATTTATTTCTCATTTATTGAGGTAAAATAAGTAGGACCGATTAATTTATTGCTCCTTAACCGATGCTCCGGAGGCAATTATATCATGACACTTGAACTTCACATTATACTTCAGTATTCTGTGTCATAATTCGTTCTTAATAATCACTCCTTTCATTTCTTTAACCTTTATTTTTTGTTACAATGAATTATGTCACTTGTTTTTGAAGGAATGAACTATTTCACTTTTATCGACTTATAATTTTTTTTTTTAGGGACTTTATCGACATATAATTGTCACTAACTCAGTATTATATTTTATGAGTGTGATTGGAAATACTATTTTAGGCAATATTTTTTGTCAACAAAAATAATTTTAGTCAATATTTTTTAAATGTTTTAAAGATATATCTTTATTACCGATAGACGAAACGACAAAATCATTTTTTTTTATTTGAGAGAGACGATAAAATCATTATAAATTCACAATATAAATAGAGATATCGGGGTTCAAATCTCAATCATTGCGCCCGACGTAATAATTTCAGAATTTTGTAAGTTTGACCAGGACCTGTGGACGTTTTGAAGACACTTTTATTTGCTAAAAATTGCATTTTTGTGTACAAGCTAAAAAATGTATTTTATCTTTGTTAAATTTAAATTTATTTATTTATTTTATTTTTAATTTTTAAATGATTTTCTGGAAGAATGTTTAGAACATCATAAAAAGTTATTTTTTTTTAGTTTGTAATGAACTAAATATTATTTGTTTACAACACCAATAGTTAAATAGATATCGATGATAAATAGTCTAAAAATATCTATATAATGTTCTTTGAGTCTTTAACTCATCTAAAAAAATAAAACAAAAAGTTGAAGTTTAACCCCAACAGACAGCAGTTGGTGCAAAAATGGTTGAGTGAAATAGACTTGATATCAAATTTGACAAAAACAAAACATTAAACTAAACCAGCAAAATCCAGTTTTATATTACCACCTCCTTCATCTTCTTCCTCACTCTTCCATTTTTCAACTTTCTTCATTGCAAATTCACTCTTTCTTTTCTGTCTCTGTTGCTTCTCTGCTAAATCCCATTCCTAAGAAATCTCTCACAACTACTTTCTCTTGTGACCTCTTAACCTTCTTCTTTGACTATATTTGACTTCTTTATATTACTCACTTTCCTACTTCTTTTGCAGTAGCATCATAAAGTTTATTCTTTTCTTGAGGAACTAAAAAATGGGTATTTGGAAATTGTGTTTTTTTGGGCTTCTTTGTGCAACTTTTCTCTTTACAATTGATGCTGTTGAGCTTCGTAGGAATCAACCTACTGAAAGAATTTCAGGTAGCTTTTTGTTGATTTGGTTAGTTTGATTTGATTATTTTTGTTTAGGTCTTGAATTTTTTTTGATTGTGATCAATTTCTTTATGGTTAGGTGGCATGTAGGTTTGAATTTGATTGCTTCATGTTATGGTTTTCAATGTTGTGTCTTTAATTTATGGTTATTATGAATGTGTTTTATTAGGATCTGCTTTTGATTGAGGTTGATTATCATAGTTGTTGCTGATATTATTTAACTTAGCATGTTATAATTTCAATGATTAAAAGATTGGTTCTTCTGTTAATCTGCATTAATATTAAGATCTGAATTTTCAAGTGCCATGCCTTATAGTTCAATACTGTAACTACAATTCTGGTAGAACTTTTTTTGTCGGTTTTCGCTGTAGAACATTTCCTTAGATTAGGTCCAACCAGGGATGGAGCTAGACATATATGATTGCGGGGCCAATTATTAATCAATCCTAAAGTTCATCCAACTAATATTTAAACATCAAATTTCACATAAGACATTCATAATTATGTTACTAAGATCCTGCAAATCTGCGGTATTACTGGTGCATGTTTTTAATGTTGTCGTATTGAAAGAGCTATTTAAATGCAGTTCAGATATTCATTGATAGGCTTTGTATATTAGCTCTTGCTGGTAAAATACTATTTTTTTTCTCCAAGTTTTTAACTAAACTTTAAGACTTTCAGGGTGAAATTAGATCCACTTTACCTCAAAATAAATGTTTTTTGAAAGAGGATAAGTGAATCATATTTTGCATAAGCTTAGTGATTTTTGTTGAGAATTAAGACAAGTATTAGCAGGCGCTCGAGTCACTGCAACAACGCCAAACTTACATCCATCCCTGGGTCCAGTGTCAGCAACTCATTTAAGATTTTTGAAAATGTATAATTGTATGGGTAGTGAACCTTCAAAGAGAATGCAAGCAAAATTGAACCTAGCGGTTATAAATAGGGCCGTGCTTGATTTCCAATCAGCATTTGAAATTTATTGTTCCTACTCCCCCTCAATGTGCACAGGACACATCGATAGAAAAGGAATTGTATTATTGATTGAAAAAAGGAAATATTACAGAAAGGATGAACCCTTGTAAATCAGAGCAAATGCTGCTGAGAGAAGAGAAGAAATTTCTCTGCCCAACCCCAGTGGTTACTAACGGCCAGAACTCCATGACCTCCTCTTTCCTTCTTTCCCCTATATTGAAGTTCTGTCTAACTTCCCAGTTAAGCCCATTTGTAGAGCTTAGGCCTAGATAAGGTATCCTAACATGACCCGCCTCTTGAAGAACGATGTTGTCTTCACGGATGAGGTACTGAAATTGACTTCCGAGTAGAAATGTATCCTTCCTAGCTATGACTAGAGGGACTGAGATCAGTGCCTCTTGTTGAACAATTTCCCGAGTGTTGCTATCTGAAGGCATCACTATTGAACACAATACTTGAAGATAGTTATGTAAGTAATCCTGAATGTAAAATTTGATCCAGCTGGAATTATGGAATCGGAAGCATACAGAGATAGTGACCACGAGGACCCTTAAAATTTGTATCTTAGAGAAATTGAAATTGCCATGCTTTACAAGCCATACAACACACCAAAGACCAAGTGCATAGGGAGTATAATGTGCAAACAAAACTATCTCATATCTACTTCCAATGATTTATCCTTTCCTAGAGAGCTGCCACAATGGAGTTTCAAGGTTTTAGTTTAAACAACCAAAAATTTCCATTTCTGAATTAATGGGAGCACCAGTCTTTACATTGATGACAACAAGGAAGATAGCTATGAGGGCAAGGCACCCCTGCAACACAACCTGTAGTATAGGTAGCAACATAAGTGTTGTATTCCCCACAATTACTGAAATTTGGGCTCCAATGGCAGATCAGATTTTTTTGGCATCAAGAGTTAGCCTTACAATAATCCTAACGCTCATATTTTCCGCTTTGATTAAAGCATGCCATCTCATTTTTTATCACCGCTGCCAGTAGTTTCTTCCTCGCACATTTTGTTAGATTCCCGCCAACAACAACCCAGAAGTGTTGCAAAGTATCAAACAGAAGGGCAGTTGATGAAAGACTGACTTATCAACAACTACAAGTACTTTTCTATCTCTCGGCTCATGTGTATGTGGCCTGAACTTTGGTAGACACTGAGGGCAACACTAAGAACAAAAGGAAGTGATAGACTACTTGATACAGTTCCTGATGTTGGACCAGAATTAACAATTCTTCCAGTTCAAGAAATGTTTTGTTATAACAGGGATTGGTATTTTTAGCTCTCCTAATAAATTCCTTGCCTTTGTTTATCCGATCAAGCTGAACATATATATACCCAAATGCTTTCATTCTCTTGCCATTATCTGGGCACACCCACCAAACATCGGAAAGCTTGAAAGTACGATTCTAAAATGTTCCAACTTTACGCCTTAATTGTTTTAGAAGCTTAACACGCTCTCTGAAATGGTTAACAGAATGGTAAAACACAGATAATAAACTTTCTCCAATTTTCTGCAATTACAGGATATTTCCCCAAAGCCGGTATCCTAACACCCCCTCATGGAAGGATGTATTATTCGTAATCTTGCATCTATAGGCTCGGTAGTTTTAATAGATTAGTAATTTCTAAGGAATTCGTAACGATATGTTTGGTACATACAACAAATGTGCACATCCTTGGTCACTTGGAATTTTTAGGTGTTTATAGGCTTTCTTATGTACCATTTTAGAAGGACTTGCATTATGAAATTCTGTTTCTGGAGATACAATAGGGTCTAATGCATTTCTTCAAATTATATGTGTGAGTATAGTTGTTTTAAACTGATATTTCATTTTATTAAATATTCTAAGCATGTTGTGGTTGAACTGATTGTAGGTAGTGCTGGTGATGTATTGGAAGATGATCCGGTTGGAAGGTTAAAGGTTTTTGTTTATGAGCTTCCAAGCAAATATAATAAGAAAATTCTGCAAAAGGACCCAAGATGCCTAACCCATATGTTCGCTGCTGAGATCTTTATGCACCGGTTTCTCTTATCTAGCGCTGTCCGAACCCTTAATCCTGAAGAAGCTGATTGGTTTTATACCCCTGTATACACCACCTGTGACTTGACACCAAATGGCCTCCCTTTACCCTTTAAGTCACCTCGAATGATGAGAAGTGCCATACAGCTTATTTCTTCAAATTGGCCTTATTGGAACCGAACAGAGGGAGCCGATCATTTCTTTGTGGTTCCTCATGACTTTGGGGCATGTTTCCATTACCAAGTATGAGTCTAGAATATGTTATTCAAAATTTATTGGTCATGTCACTGTTAGAGCTACTTTGAAAATTCCAATGCTGCACATAAATCATATAACACACTTTTATTTTATTATTATTTTGTTTCAGGAAGAGAAGGCAATTGAAAGAGGGATTCTTTCGCTGCTGCGGCGTGCTACCTTGGTTCAAACATTTGGACAGAGGAATCACGTGTGCTTGAAAGATGGCTCAATAACCATTCCTCCATATGCTCCACCACAGAAAATGCACACCCACTTGATTCCTGATAAGACTCCCAGGTCAATTTTTGTGTACTTCCGAGGACTGTTTTATGATGTTGGAAATGACCCTGAAGGTGGTTATTATGCAAGGTAGGTCTTTTTACCGGTCCAAACTTCAAATGAGGGTGTTTGAGTATCCATCTTTTTTTTTACTATCATATTTATTGTATGCATAAGAATGCTGGCATGCATATTTTAACCGAAAGGCGAAAAGGCAATGGAGAATAATTTTGATTTATTTTAATATATAATTGCATGTCATTATTGAAATTGATGAATCATATTGAGATTAACTGTACTCAATATTCAGGATCTAAAATTGAGTAGTTCTAAAATTCTGATTGAAAATCAAGTTAAGTATGCATACATGTCTTGGTGCATGCATTGATTTTTTTTTATAGCAAAACAGACTTGGATGAACAAATAATCGTAACTGGTCAATCTGTTTGTAATTTGGAACTTTAACAGAGGTGCAAGAGCAGCGGTGTGGGAGAACTTTAAGGACAATCCACTATTTGATATTTCAACGGAGCATCCAACAACATATTACGAGGACATGCAACGAGCTGTGTTTTGTCTATGCCCACTTGGATGGGCCCCCTGGAGCCCAAGATTGGTTGAAGCTGTGGTATTTGGTTGCATTCCTGTTATTATTGCCGATGATATTGTTCTACCGTTTGCCGATGCAATACCGTGGGAAGAGATCGGGGTGTTTGTTGATGAGCAGGATGTTCCTAAGTTGGATACCATACTCACATCGATCCCACCAGAAGTTATATTAAGGAAACAAAGATTGCTTGCTAACCCTTCTATGAAGCAAGCAATGTTATTCCCTCAACCTGCACAATCAGGAGACGCTTTCCATCAAGTTCTAAATGGACTTGCACGGAAGTTGCCACATGACAGGAGTGTATTCTTGAAACCAGGGGAGAAGAGCTTGAATTGGACTGCTGGCCCTGTCGGCGACCTTAAACCTTGGTAGCAGTTTCAACAGTCCTGAGGCGATTATGATTCTTTATATGTCTTGGTCAATCCTCCCCAAGATGTTCATAGGGGTTGGTAACCGAGGTGCCCTTTTTTTGTGGACATTGTAAATTTTGATATATGGGCACACAATTAATTTGATACTGTAATCCAATTTGCGACATGATTGATCTTATGGTATGCTTATGCAACTTATTTTGTTGCCTTTGAAGGAATGTCTGTTTTCTCGTGTCATGGCATTGGAAAATAAGAGTCATAATGGCTGCATTACATGTGTTTCTTGTTCTGATGATAGTTGTTGAGTTTAGAATAAGTGCTTACTCTTGATGGACTAATTTGTTTGTATTCCAATTGAGACTTCAAGCATATCATAGCTTGTTGTTTTGGCAAACTTAGATCGTGTTCTCTAAGTTCTCATTTCGTATATTTTGTGTGTGTGTGGATAAATGTTAGGTGGGAAGAAATGTCAAATCTGGCTTGCTTAGAAGAAACGGATCTCCTTCCAACATTTAGATTTTAGCAGGATTTAGATACAAGCTTGTCTTTAGGATTCACTGTTTTTCTTTGACAAGGAATCACTAGTTGATTACCACTTTATTATTTTGGAGTTTATTTAATTTAGACATTGATTCTCATGAAAGATACTAGTCTGGTGATACGTAATTCTAGTTTATTCTCTAGCTGGGGTGGTAGATAGCTTGGTTTTATTATAGGCCATTTGGCATTTGTCTTTCTTTAACTATTGTGCAAAGTTTTATAATTAGACGGTTTTATATTGAAGTTTACTCCTTTATAATCTTATTCTCCTAAAGGCAAAGAAAATACTATAAAGAACCAAGTTCAAAAACTTCAAAACTAATAAAATTGCGTATTTTTACCCTTTTTTTGGAAGGATGCACCGACCCCTTTTATGGTTGTGCAAACTGAAAAGGAATAAGGGGAACGGGATGTTAAAAGATGGCAAAGGTACATTTTTGGATTAGAGTGCATTCTCATTACATCACCTGTTATGCGTGTTTGGATTGAAAGTGAGATAGCCAAAATTAATGTAAACTATTATGATTTTGGAAAATGCTACACTTTTTTAGCCTATTAAATTATGGTGAGTTCGTCTCTCATTTAAACATACACCAAGTTTTAAAGAGACTAGAATCAATTTTTTTTATATACACGTTTTTTTGGTAATAAATTGAGAGAAATTATATTTGTATAACCATTTTATGACTACTTTTGTACAACTTATCTCTCTCATTCTCACATTGTGCTCTTTCTCTCTTCCCATTTATCTCTATTGTTTTTGACCGATAAGAAGAGAGATGAAGAAGATTGTTACAAAATAGTTATACAGATAACATTACTTTTTAGTAAAGTGCTCGAAAATGGAAGATATGATCGTATCCCTCTCTCCGAACTACTTCTCAGAGACTTTTTTCTCTTATTCCCATCTCCACTAAAAAAAATAATCATGTTTGCAGATCTCTGAATAGGATAGTCTCCGAACACATTTCCGTTTATGAATACAAATTCACATCCCTGATTAACACAACTTCTTTTGAAGAGTTTTTTTCCTCACAATTTCATCAAATATATATAAAAAAAAGTATCTTTGAAAACATTGTCTTCACTTGCAACCGAAAATGCTTCCATAACATAAACATGCCACCGGGGTTTTCATAGTTTTTTGTTTTAGTCTTACTCAACTGATTTTAAAACTCTATTAGTGATTTCAGTCATATTATTGACTTTGAGATTTAACCATCAATTTGTATATTTTAAATCTCAACATCGATATCAAGATTTCAAAACAACAATTGTCATCTTCATACCCATTATCTCCACATGAGACCTAACATGCTTATATAAGACATCACCTAAAAAAAAATTGCTTATATAAGACTAACACACCAATAGGTATTTCATGCTTTATCTCCTAAAAAAATTTATTTAGTGCTATTATTTTTATTATACTTATAACCATGTTATTAATGCGAAATATTCATCGATTTTATATAATTAATTTCGATTGACAAATCTAACTGAATACATTTGTTGAGTCTCCTCTCTCAATTATATCCACAAAATTCGAACCAAAAACCTTGTGTTAAGGGGTGTGAGTCCTCATCAGAAAGTAATTTTATTTTGTTGTTTTTTATTTTAGTTATTCATATTTAACCATATAATTTCTTAAATCTTAGCAAGAGCGTCGATTATTATGCGAGTCTCCACTTTTTCTATAATCCTCGTGTATAAATATCATAATCTTAGAATAGTTTTTACACAAACATTAAAAAAAGAAGTCAATGTCATGATTCCAAAACTATAATTGAATCAAATATACAAAAAGTATTTTCGTTCACATTATCTACATTTGCAACCTAACATGTTATCAACATGCCACTAGGCCTTTTTATGACTTATTTTATTCTAGTCTTCTCAGCTAATTTTAAAACTCTCATATTGATTTTAACATTTTAAAGTAGGGAGCAAAATTTTCAATTAACTATTATCATTGACTTTGAAATTTAACCATTCAATTGCATATTTTAAAATCATAAAGTAGATATCACGATTTCAAAATTAGTTACTGATATAAATAAAATCCTTAGACATATCAAAGACCAATGGGGTTGAGTTCAGCTGGATGAGTTAGACTCCAATAGACAAACCAAGATTCAAATTAAGATTGAATAAAATACTTATATTTAATGTTTGACATACCTTGAATAAGATTACATTTAATGAAACAAAAATATGCAAAACCTCAAAAAGAATTGCATAGAGGGAACACATTGTCAATAAATTTATTTGTATTAAAATTTAAATATAACACATTTACTTTTAGTTCTTGTAAAATTACGACTTTTAAGTCCCGTGAGCATAACTCAGTTGGTAGGACAATGCATTATTATATGCAGGGGTCGGGGTTCGAACCCCGGACATCCCACTTATTCACCTTATAAGATGAATTCTAGCCACTAGACTACCTGACCAAAAAATAAATAAAATTACGACTTTTAAGTTTATTCTTTTGCATGGATTTTATTCAATTTTAAGCCCCAGTGAAAAATAAAGTTAACAAAAAAAAAGTGTTATACTTTATTTAGTTCCTAAATTTTGAGAAAAATTACGAATAAAACCAAACTTACAAAATTGTAAATTTTATAGGAACTCAAAATACATTTAAAACTGAAAACAACAACTAAAATACTATAGAAAATATACCAAATACACTTAAGAAACAAATTGTAAACACAAAAAAATATGAAAAGAAACTTATATTTTCGGAAAAACTTAGCATAAATGCTTCGACTAATTTCAGAGGTCTTGGTACTGCTACTGCCTATGCCACAAAGTTATCTTTCTTAGATAGCAGGTTCGCTAGTTCCTTGTTTCTTGAGTTTAGTTTGATATTCATATTCACGATGATTGAAGCTTGTGAGTTGGTTTTGTTTTTGGGATTTTTTTGTTTTTGTTTTTTCGGTTGTGGTACTTCGTGGTGGTCTTCATGGTGGTGTTGATACTGAGTTTTTTGTGGCGGTGATCGTGGTGGTGATGCTCGTGGTGGCTGGTGTTGGTTTGCGTGGTGATGCTCGCGGTGGCTTGTGCTGATTTTTGGTGAGGATTCATGATGGTTTTTGTGGTGGTTAATGATAGTTTTGTGTGGTGGTGTTGGTGCTGGTTTTTGTGGTGATTTTTGGTGGTGGTTATGTTTTTTGTGGATTTTCTTCTATGAGTTTTGTTGTTAATGGGGTTTTCAAATATTTAGGTGGTGATTTTACTTGTGCTTATCTGCTTTCAACTTCGGTTGTTGATGTGTGACTTTAATTGGTAGGTAGATCATTTGGATTTGAGCAATGATATTTGAACAACCATTTGGTACAACCTATTCGACAACCTTCCTTTTCTCTCTTTCCTTGGTCAAAAACAATGGAGAGAAAAAAAGGAAGAGATAGAGTAAGAATATAATGTAAGTATAAGAGAGAAAGTTATCTAAAAGTTGTCACAAAATGGTTGTACAAATATCATTTCTCCTTAGATTTGGACCACATAAATATACTCTCTTTTTTTTGCTTATAGGAGGAGTGCTTAAGAACTTCATTTTTTGGATAAAAAAAAAGGAGTAATTACACAAAGTATTTAAAGGGTTAAGATTTGTTGACAGATGTACTCATATTACAGCTATGAAATGCAACCAAATGTGAAGGACCCAAAGTATCTTTGAGATAGATACAGTAACTTGTTGTCCTTTCCATTGGCCATTCCATTACAAAGCATGGCTTCAATTTGCCAGTCAAACATCACAAGTTCTGTTACACCAATACCTATAAACAAGTATCTGGATTTCCATTTTCACACTAGACCAAGTTTGTTGCAATATTACTATAGACCCTTGAGGTTAGTCCCCACATTTTTCTTCTTCTTCTTCTTCTTCTTCTTCTTCTTCTTCTTTTTAACTATAAAAATAGTGACTAAACCCAAATTCTCTATCACTCTTTCTCAACGCTCTCACTATCTCCATTTCTCTCTCTCTGTATGATTTCTCCATCTTCTTCATTTTATTTGCTCTATTTTTCGTTGAAATTGTTTCATTCATTTTCAATTTTGTTGTTATTAGGTTAACAAAGCTTGCAGGTTTGTGATTTTCTGTTTCTAATATATATTCTTTGGTTATTTTTATGCAATGGTGATGATCATTGATTTGTGTGTTTAAAGAAGCTGTTTTTATTCTTCCCCTTAAAATGAGCATATTAGATTGTATAATAAATCACCCTTTTGATCATTGTTTTCAATTTTGTAATCAAAATTTGATTTTGCTTATGTTTTGTCATCTGGGTTGTTTTCTAATTCTTATTATCAATATATTGTGTTTCTTTTTATTTTTTGGGTGTGGGTGGGTGGGTATTGCTTTTACCGACATGATTCATGTAGCATGATAAAACCCTTTAAGCTATGGATAAATATTTAACTTGATACTGCACAGTAAATGATTCATGAGATATTGAACGGTTCAAATTTAACATCATGGAGTGTTCATAGCTTTATCTATAGATGTGTTGGACAGTATTGCTATTAACATGTTTATCTACAAATGACTAGATTTAGTGATATAACACTTGTTATTTATTATCTCTCAATTTCCAATCTACAGCTTCAAGTGTTTGTGTGCAAAAATGAATAATAGTAACGTGACATTTACAAGGACTATTCTGCACGATCTTTATGAGAAACAAAGACAGAGTCCTTACTATGATAATCTATGTCGACCAGTTTCAGATTTGGTTCCATTCATTGCCTCTGGAATCAGAGGTGTTACTACCAATCCTGCGGTATTCTTCTCATTTTTCTTCACCTGCAATTACTCTCTTTGAAAAGAACATAAGATTTTGCCTTTTGTTACACGTAGCTACTTTCTCTATTGGCTTTCACTAATTTCCACCACAATGTTTACATATTGCAGATATTTGAAAAAGCAATATCATCATCAAATGCTTACAATCAGCAATTAAGGTAATACTTTCTCTTATTGAAGAAAGTTGAGAATTGCAAGAGGTAACAAATTGTGTAGTTTTTTTAAAGGAAAAGGTTTGTGGGATCTCAATACTCTAATAAAAAGTGAAACTCACTTTCTTATGATATTGTTCACTTTATATTCTAAAAAGAGTTGTTCACTTTAGAGAAATTATATCCAATATAAAATGATATTAATTTGATTTATGGTTAAGCAGGGAGTTGGTAGAGGCAGGAAAAGACACAGAAAGTGCCTACTGGGAATTGGTTGTGAAGGACATACATGATACATGCAAACTCTTGGAGCCAATTTACAATGAAAGTAATGGTATAGATGGGTATGTATCAATTGCAGTTTCCCCCAAGCTTGCAAATGATACCAAAGGAACAACTGAGGCAGCAAAGTGTCTTCATAAAATGGTTGGATGTCCAAATGTTTATATTAAAATTCCTGCAACTAATGAATCCATTCCTTCAATAAAGGAAGTCATTTCTCTAGGTATCAGTGTAAATGTCACTGTAAGTTTGTTATTTATGAACATTATATATAAAAAAAATTGATCATTTTTCACTCCCACAGCAATATGCTTATTTTGTGTGTGTATTTGAACAGCTCATATTCTCTCTCCCTAGATATGAAGCAGTTATTAATGCTTACTTGGATGGTCTTGAAGCTTCTAATAACACTGATCTCTCAAAGGTTTCAAGTGCAGCAGCTTTCTACATCAGTAGAGTGGATATTACAATTGACAAAAAACTTGAGCAAATTGGTACTGCTGAGGCTCTTGATCTCAAGGGAAAGGTGTGAAGAATTTTTTTTCCCTTAACTTTTGTTATATTTCTTTTCGTGGGATCCAGATTGCTTGCAGTTACAAAAATGTTGTAGTCACTGCAGTTCATAAACGTCGATCATTAGATGGAGATCTGTCGGTTTGTATTTTAACTTCTAAAATATGATTTACAATGTTGTAATGGTTGTTTCAGGCTGCAGTTGCTCAAGCAGTCTTGGCTTACCAGCTTTACAAGAAAATGTTTTCTGGTCCAAGATGGGAGCGCCTGGAGAAGAGAGGTGCCAAGAAGCAAAGATTGATGTGGGCATCAACAAATGTGAAAAATTCAGCTTACCCTGATACTTTTTATGCTGATTCTCTTATTGGACCAGATACGGTAAGCCATATCAGTCAAATATATACCTTTCTCCATACCTTATCTAATGACTATCTAATCGTAAATGATATTGACACAAATTTGACAATAAATTTCAACAATAATTAATCATGGTCGGAAGATGATTACTAAATATAGCAAGTTGTCTCACCTCATTAACCATTCGTTGGACATAAGTAAACACGATTCTGAACGTCATTAACCATGTTTTGCAACTATTTAAATATACATGATATTCATTCATCACGATAGGTGTTCAAATATATTTAAAAAAAACAGTGGTTCATGACATTCAAAATCATGATCAATTGTGTTAGGTGGATGATTAACAATGAGTTGCAACTTGTTATATCTATTAACCATCTACCGATAACTGTTGCCTAATTTTTGAACTACATTAATTATCCAAATTGTTGCCCAATTTTGGCTCAAAATAGCACAACTCTAATCTAAGTACACAGTAATCTTGGTAAGCAAATGTAAAATGTGGTAAATTATTGATTCAATATAAGGTTTTTAAGTTGAGGTTCTCACTCATTGGTGCATCTGCAGATTTCAACCATACCACCAGACCCTGCTCTTAAAGCATTCATGGACCATGGAATTCTTTCAAGAACCCTTGATGCAAAAGTATCGGAGGCTCAAAGCATTTACAATGCAATTGAGAAGTTGGGGATTGATTGGAGTGGTGTTGGATCACAACTTGAACATGAGATACTAGATTCTTTCACAAGAAGCTTTGACAATGTGCTTGAATGCTTGCGAAAGAAGGCTAGAGTACAAGTGCAAGATGAATAGAAACACTCTCAATGCATGCCAATAAGCCAATTTGCAACATGATTGATCTCATAGTATGCTTATGCAACTTATTTTGCTGCCTTAGTAGGAGTGTCTGTTTTCTCGTGTGACGGGATTGGAAAATAAGAGTTATAATGGCAGCATTTAATGTGTTTCTTGTTATGCTGATAGTTAAGTGAGTTTAGAATTGGTGCTTATTCTTGATGGACTAATTTGTTTGTATTTCAATTTAGACTTCAAGCATATCATAGCTTGTTGTTTTGGTAAACTTAGATTGTGTTCTCTAAGTTACTCATTTCATGCATTTTGTGTCTCTGTGTGTGGATCAAGGTTAGGTGGAAAGAAGTGTCAAATCTGGTTTGCTTAGAAGAAACGGAACTCCTTCCAACATTTAGATTTTAGCAGGATTTAGATACAAGCTTGTCTTTAGGATTCACTATTTTTTCTTTGACAAGGAATCACAAGTTGATTACCACTTTATTTTTTTGGAGTTTTATTTAATTTAGACATTGATTCTCACGAAAGATATTAATCTGGTGATGTGTAATTCTGTTTATTCTCTCTCTGGCTGGGGTGGTAGATAGCTTGGTTTTATTATAGGCCATTTGGCATTTGTCTTTCTTTAACTATTGTGCAAAGTTTTATAATTAGACGGTTTGATATTGAAGTTTACTCCTATATAATCTTATTCTCCTAAAGGCAAAGAAAATACTATAAAGAACCAAGTTCAAAAACTTCAAAACTAATAAAATTGTGTGTATTTTTATCCTTTTTTTTGCAAGATGCACCGACCCCTTTGATGGTTGTGCAAACTGAAAAGAAATAAGGGGAAAGGGATGTTAAAAGAATGCAAAGGTACATTTTCGGATTAGAGTGCATTCTCATTACATCACTTCATGCATGTTTGACTTGATAGTGAGATAGCCAGAATTACGGTGAACTACTATGATTTTGGAAGATGTTATACTTTTTGAGTTTCTACTAAATTACGGTGAGCTCGCCTCTCATCTAAACATACACCAAGTGCTAAAGAGACTAGAATCACATTTTTTTTATACACGGTTTTTGGTAATAAATTGAGAGAAATGATATTTGCACAACCATTTTACGACAACTTTTGTATAACTTTTTCTCATACTCTCATTGTGTTCTTACTCTTTATCACTCACTCACTCTCTCTCTCTCTCTATTGTTTTTGACCAATGAGAAAGGAGAAGAAGAAGATTGTTCCAAAAGTTTTCACAAAAATCTCTGAATAGGATAGTCTCCGAACACATTTTTGTCTATCAATACGAATTCACATCTCTAATTAACACAACCTCTTTGAAGAGTTCTTTTCCTCACAATTTCATTAAATATACTAAAAAACATCTCTGTAAACATTGTCTTGACTTGCAACGGAAAATGCTTCCATAACATAAACATACCACCGGGTTTTTCATAGTTTTTGTTTTAGTCTTACTCAACTGATTTTAAAACTCTATTAGTGAATTCAGTTGGCTTTAAGATCTAACCATCAATTTATATATTTTAAATCTCAAAATCGATTTGACGATTTCAAAACTACATGGATTTATTATACTATAATCATCTTCTTACGTATTATCTCCACTTGGGACCTAACGTGCTTATATAAGACATCACATAAAAAAAAAATGCTTATATAAGACCAACATGCCAATAGGTATTACATGCTTTTCTTAAAAAAAGAAGAAGGGTATTTCCTGCGTTATCTCCTAAAATAAAAAAAGCATTTCGTGCTTTTATTTTTATTATGTTTATAACCATGTTATTGGCTGCAAAATATTCTTTGATTTTATCTATAATTAATTTTGGTTGACAAATTTAACCGAATAAATTTGTTGAGCTTCCTCCTCTCAATTATATATTTTTTATGGGTCATGTTAACTTGTGCTCCGATGGTACATATTAAGGAAGTTAAAAGGAGCAACTTTGTATTGGAAAACATAATATTTTAACTTTTTTGAAGGAATAATATTTTAACTTTTAAAAAGTTAAATGCACGGTTTTTAAAACATATATTTCCATAACTAGTTCCTTAACATGTGCCCTTGAAGGCACAAGTTAACATATGCCATTTTTTATTCACAAAATTCGAACCAAAAACCTTGTGTTCACCGTTAAGGGTTCTGAGTCTCCTCGTAAGAATGTAATTTTGTTTCCTTGTTTTTTATTTTATTTACTCAGATTTAACCATGCAATTGCTTAAATCTTAGCAACGTCATCAATTTTTATACGCGTCTCCACTTTTTCTATAATCCGTGTATTGATTGATGATTTAAAATTAAATATCATGATCTTAGAATAGTCTCTACTAAAAAATTAAAAATCTTAGAATGGTTTCTACTAAAAAATTAAAAAAAGAAGTCAATGTCATGATTCCAAAACTATAATTGATCAATCAGATAACATGTTATCAACCTGTTATTAGGTTTTTTATGGTTTTTTTTATTTTAGCCTTCTCAACTAATTTTTAAATACAACCAAATTACTAGAATAAACTGTGTTGGGAAATTTCCCATCCACAAATTTATCCTAAGCCAAAAAAATTTTGAGCAAGCCATAGAGGGAAATGTCAATCTCATCTCTAAATCCTAACAAATAAAACAAATTCTTCTACGTATGGTCCATGACAAAGGGAACAGGAGAGTCCACATTCTTAAATTATAGAATTTTGCTCTTCCCCCAGCAGAAAACACTCGCGCCCAGCATGATTTTCAAATATACCTCTGCGTGAGTTAAGTCACGCACCACTGGCGTGTCCGCGAGTTAACTCACGCACGTTGGCCGGTGGTCAGAGCTGAAGAACAAACGTTTTTTGGACTATGGTCAGTTTTTCAACATTCAATCCACACGTTTTTTGACCAAATTTTACACGTTTTTTGACCACATTAATGGTGTTTATAACCTATACTACCATTCCCACCTATAAATACCCCTCCATACTTCCCTAATTCCTCACACCATATCACTTTCTCCCCCTCCTCACTCTCCCCCTCTCTTTCTCTGTTTTTTTTTTTTTTTTTTTTTATTCTCTTTTGGG
>Ga0228710_1002286_pt1 | contig 30058 bp, 27 predicted proteins | sample MedpolnodulmetaG_FD_177995 | JGI IMG/M metagenome (GOLD analysis project Ga0228710, IMG submission 177995) | Root nodule microbial communities from Medicago polymorpha collected in Santa Monica, California, United States - pink nodules | ecosystem: Host-associated > Plants > Roots > Nodule...
AAAGAGAGAGAGAGAGAGAGAGAGAGAGAGAGAGAGAGAGAGAGAGAGAGAGAGAGAGGCAATTTATCATGGTTCCTTCCACAATCCAGAAGTAGGTCAGTCCCCTTGTCACTTACAAGAGATTTTTTTTACTATAATCACACAAGATTACAATTGCTCAAATAAACAAGCAAGAAACTTCCAATGCTCAAGCACACAAGCAAGAGACTTCTAACAAACAAAGATTTCAAAAAAAATTGTTTGGTTGAACACTTGATATACAATCAGAGGTGCTTACAAAATACAACACAGTTCAGACTCTATACTTAAGAATTTCTAAGATATGAAAGTTAATAAGAAATTCTAAGTGTTTGACGCGTAATGATTTTGACAGAGTAATGACACTTGAAAAATATTGCAGAGTCTTTTATTTTCTTCAAGTCTTCAATCCTTTATATAAAGGTTGAAAAGACACGTTGAAGAGTGCCAACATATCATTATAGTCGTGAGAGAAGCTTGATCAAGCATCATTAATTTGTTGCTTGATTTGGTTAATATACCATGAAGGAATGATTTTGAAACCTTTCCTTGATAAGGATTTATCCGTTCTTTTCTAAAGCAGACACATATGTAAGCTTCATACATTGCACATGGGAACGTCAGAGGTAGTGGAGGAAGTAATCGTACAATTTATCCTTCATTGTCCTTCAATGAAAATGACATACATTGACTCTCTAACACTTCAGAATTACCATTGCTTGATCTTCAAAACTATAATAGATTGACATCCAATACTTCCGCACCTTTGGTCTTTAGCTATCCAGACTCCGAGGTTCAACTTTTGGGTTGTCATTAGAGTTTGACTCCTTCAGATTCTGACTTGGAGTTTGTTTCTCTTTAAAATTCTTTGTTCCACATTTGTTCTTTCAGAACCAATACATGATTAAGACATTGTAAATTTTTGTCTATGACCATGCACACTTGAACAAATATTAGCATATGCAATTAATATTTTAATACCTTATTCTCATCAAATACTTAAGAGATATTTTTTAAACTTATTTTGTTCCAACGCTCTCCTCACATTGTTCTTTGGAAATTGATAAATCATTGGATCCATTGTTGAAATATTTATTAAGGAAAATGCCAACAAGCTTGTTGATTACATTTTCCCTATGTAGTGCTTTACTTGATGGAATGACATTCCTTCTTTTATTGGAGATGAACTTTTTTTCCGTAATATATTTAGTTTCTCCCGCTAATGTTTTAACTAATTTTGCTAGGTTTTGGACTTATCCCTTGTTTTTTTTTGAAGGAGGACTTCTCCCTTGTTGTTAGGCTTATTATTTCATGAGTTTACTAGTTACTCTTGTTTTCTTAATGACCTACACTCTATTTTTCTTCACCGTGATTTCATCCAACTTGGTTCTCTTACTAAGGTTTTTGATGAGACGGTTGTTTTAAATCCTTATGATTATTTTCTTGGATTTTGGTCAAGTATCCCAATATATATAATTCTATGTGGTGGTTTTGGGTATCGTTGGAATGTCATTTTTTTTTCCAGAGGTACATCATCAAATTAATAAAGATTACAAGTATTTGTGAAGAGAAAGTTGAACTTTATGATTAGGGACCATGATAGTTACAACTTACAAGCCCTTTTTACTCGATAACAATATGAATGAATGAATCATGAAAGGTGGGTGCAACCCAATAAATATGAATGCTCAGTTTACTGCTGTGAACCTACTCAATACATTAGCAACACAATCCTCGTTTCAAGAAAAATTCTTATGTCAAAATATAATGAACTAGACCGACTAGTTTGATCGGTTGATTGAAAATTTATTTGATTTGTTTAACCTAAATAGTCCAAAAGAATGTTAGTAGTTAGAATGACTTTAAAGAGTTAAGATCGTCTCCATTTTACTTTAAATCAGTTGCTTATGTACAACCCAAATCTTAGTATAGAGAGGTACAATATTGATAGGGGAAATGGTTTGAGTGTACGTGAGTATTTACCGCTATTTCTTCAAAACAAAAACAAAAAAGAACAGCTTTAAACTAGACCGTTTTAAAAATATTTTGTCTGGGAAAAGGTGGGGGGACGAAGTAACTCTAAAAAACTGCTTGAAAAAAAAATAAAAAATCTCAGATATATGTTGTCTAGCAAAATATTAATGGTCCAATCATAAGTTTATATACACGAGTTTATATTATTTATTTGGTTATTATTGCATTTGTTTCCTCTATGATATTAATTTCCATGCAATGACACTGTAATTCTTTTATACATGCATCCAATGAAATCACATTAAAGTACCATATTTACAAGTTAGTTTTTAAAATATTTCCGTGACATGATTTGATTGAATGCATGTATATAAATTAAATTCCTAAAGAGTTTAATTATGTATTATACTTTATCCGTGTACAGTTAGTTTACATATACATCCAATGATGTGTTGTGACGTCAATTAATGAATATGACAACTCATGTGTTTTTATATTCATTAATTTATGTGACAACACATCATTGAATTTATGTGTAAAATAATTGTAAACTGACATAATATACTAATTAAATTCTAAGTTTCATTAAATCAATTTTGTTTTAAAATAATTCAATTTTTAAAAATAAATTAGGTTACTAATGAACCCAAGAACATGCTCCTGTAAGCGGTTGCCCTTTTTTTATTGTAACATTAGTTTCTTCTTCATTCACCAAAGAAATGTGTAGTTTATATGATATTATTATTTTATTTTATTTTTACCAAAATCACCACTCTAAATCATTTTTTCCCTTACATTTTAATTAAATAAGTAATGTTTACATGCATTTAACTTTCTTATGTAGTTTCATTTAGTGTAACATTGTTTTGTTAGTTGTTTCGGTTTATTTCAACACTATAGTTTTGTTATATTTGTTGGTTGTCATATTTAATTTACATATTTTTTGTCATTGTAAGCTATTAAACTGAGTTTTTTTTTTTGGACACATCAAAGACCTTCCAACGTCTTAATGCCCCTATTTAGGTCACAAGCTCGGCATTAAACTGAGTTTTAATCATCGTAAGCTATTAAACTGAGTATTTTGAGTTTTGTTCGTATATAAAAAAAATTATTTCAAGGATTTTGAATTTATATTATTTTATATATTTTATCAATTTAAAGGAATGAATATAGTTTTGAAGTATAAAAAAAATAAAAATTGATTACCAACATTAAAATAATAGTGCATCATGCCAATTTCATTATATGTCCTGAAATGAATTGCTCCAACTTTCTTGCGGCAAGTTGGGGGTCAGACTCAATCTAACATGAAATGGTTTTCTTTCACCAAGTTTCTTGTCTGCTTCAATTTCGGTCAATGTCTCTGTTAAGGAGTTGTTTGTTTCTTGCTATTTTTTTTTGTCATACTTATTTTATATCTTTTTAATAATAACTATCACTTTTTTTCCTTCAAAAAATATCCTTTTTTTTAATATTTATGCATCATTTTCAAATTTCAATACAATGTTATTATTTATTATTTTATCAATAATACAAATATTCATAAAAAATTAAATAAAGTAAAACTATTTTTACATAAGCTATATGAAAATTTCGCATAAACTATTATGAAGAGTTTATGGAAATAAATTTTAAATAACTTATGGATGTATCATAAATTATTTTTACAAACTCTAATAAAAAAAGTCTTATAAATATGATTGGGTATTACTATTATTTTTTGAGAGAATGATTGGGTATTAATTGAACATCTAAAATTTGACATCATATTTCAACATTGTATATAAATACATTATTTATAATTATTGAGCCCATTTAGAGAGAGAGGAATTAAAAAACAAGATAATCAATAGTTAGTTGTATCATATGATAAACAAACGGCTAATTTTTTTTGAAGGAAACAAACGGCTAATTTTATCAAACGATTAAAACATAAATATTATGTAGAGCTTTGTTTGAATAAACAACTTAATGAAATGCTTAGAACATAAATATTTATCATATAAGAACATCTACAACAAAGAAACTTAATTTTCGGTATTTAACTAGGTCTCACATGCACAAATCACTTCTTTATAATTTTTTAATAATAATACTTAATAAATACTCTATCCTTCAAACCCAACATAAAAAAAATAAAAATTACTAAATGAATGTCACTTATAATTTTATAACAAATATCAATAATTTTATATTTTTAATATTAAAATGGCGTGGGACCCACGTAGAGAAAGAGTTTATATCTTCATAAGCCATGTCATAAAATGTAATGGACTTAAGAGACCCGACCCAATCATTTACCGGATTGTACAACAAGAAAGTCAATCAAGAACATGACGTTAAGACCCAATAAAATGACCAAATCCAAGGCCATCCGAGTTGAACACCCCACATCACGACATGGTGCAGTGCATGGTTCTATCTACAACATCACCTCAGAAGATATCATATATCAGAATATCTCCTTAAATATTAACAAACTAATTATCAAATATGCATTAAGTTGTTCATACTTACAAGGAGCCCGTTTGGATCAAATTAAGATACTCAAAACAACTAGGGTAATCACGTAACAGAACATGCCAAATCAGAGTAGCAATTATAATACGGGGCCTTGCCTCCAAGGTATGATCATTCATTGCCTAACACATTCACATCGCTACTTGCTAACACTTACTTAGACACTCGAATGTCTTTTGTAAGCACGCTACTTGAAGAAGATGCATCTACTCCTACTTGTTAAATGAACTTGGATCTCATCCCAAAAACTAGCTCAAAAGATGAAGATACTCAAACATATTTATACATTCAATAGCCAGGAACCTGAACAATGTGGACAAATAACAAACTACAACAACTTCAAAATCAACTTCAACACCCACTCTCACATCTAGCATGGACTTGGGTCCAGCTTCCATATTGCAATCCTTAACTCGACTCTGATACCATGTTAAATAAGCTTGTATATCATCCCAAAAGTTAGCTCAAAAGATGAGGGTACTCAGACATATTTATACACTCAACATCCCAAGAACCAAAACAATGTAGGACAAATAACAAACTACAAACAACTTCAAAACCAACTTAACACTACTCACTAACAAGAGTCGGAGGAGAACATCCAATGCTCAAGAGGTAAACCCCGTCCATTCATACATGAACACAAAATCACACAAATTGTATCACAAGTGGTTATGTCAATTCATATACCCCATCCAAACATGCCCAATTATTTCTATTTGTATTCCCTTCAACTGTACACGTCTTCCCCACACAGAAAACAGAAACATCCGTAATACGGAACTCGTGTGTACTGTATTCATGTATTATCCGTATATAGTAATAATAATGACATGAAAGTAATAGTATACAAGCTGTTGAGACACGTGCTTAGTGTTTCTATTAATTTTCTTCAAATTGCACTTAATTTAATCCAAAATCATAAATGAGCTGTAGAGAGAGTGGAAATCTAGCTGGTAGTAGAAACAACAAACTCTCCTCTCCTTCTCACCCTCTTCCTACTTCACTATTTTACTTCTTAAATCCTATAAATACATCAAATCTTCATCATTTTTTTCTCACTCATCTTATTCATTCCTCTCTTATTCTTATCATTCATATTTCATATTTTCACCTATAACCAACCTTTCTACTCATACACTAAACATGGAAATTACTATTACCACTTTGTTTTTCTACTTTGCTTCTTTTCTCTTCATTGTTCTGTTCAAATCACTCATCAAAAACTTCTTATTTCCTTCTAATGGAAAACAATTGCCTCTACCTCCTGGTTCTATGGGTTACCCTTACATAGGAGAAACCTTTCAAATGTATTCTCAAGACCCTAGTCTTTTCTTTGCCAACAAAATCAAAAGGTTCAAATTCACACTCTTTTTCTTTGCTTTCTTTTTTTTCTTCAAAGAACCTAACAACGAAACTCGCACATACTTAGTATGATGAGAAATAGGGAATTGCGGGTTCAACCCTGCATCCCAGCATATCAAATGTCCCTGCAACTATTTATCATCTGAGTTGTACTTACGGGACTAAATTCGCTCATTAAGTCATATTTATACAAATTATTATTGTTGTTGATTTTATTTTTGAATTATAGGTATGGAGCTATGTTCAAGTCTCACATTTTAGGATGTCCTTGTGTGATGATTTCAAGTCCAGAAGCAGCAAAATTTGTGTTAAACAAATCTCAACTTTTCAAACCAACATTTCCAGCTAGCAAAGAAAGGATGTTAGGGAAACAAGCAATTTTCTTTCATCAAGGAAATTATCATGCTAACCTTAGAAGACTTGTTCTTCGTTCCTTCATGCCTGAAGCAATCAAAAGCATTGTTCCTAATATTGAATCCATTGCACAAACTTGCCTCAAATCATGGGATGGAAATTTAATCACCACTTACCTTGAAATGAAAACAGTAAGTACTTGAAACCAGAACAAAAAACAGAGTAAAAAACAGAGCAAAAAACAGAGGAAAATAAAATCATCTCTTTTACTATTAAGAAAAAATAAAAAATAATTTTTTTTTTCTTGAATTCTCTTTTTTTACGAAATAAATAATGGGTTTTTAATAATTTTCTTATTTTTCAACTTTTTCAGTTCACCTTCAACGTTGCACTTCTATCAATTTTTGGAAAAGATGAAATTCTATATAGAGAAGATCTAAAAAGATGCTACTACACACTTGAGAAAGGGTACAATTCAATGCCAATAAACCTTCCAGGAACACTATTTCACAAGGCAATGAAAGCAAGGAAAGAGCTTGCACAGATCTTAGAACAAATCATATCAACAAGGAGGTGCAAAAAGCAACTTTACAATGATTTATTAGCTTCTTTCATGGATGAGAAAGCAGGCCTTAGTGATGAACAAATATCAGATAATATCATTGGTGTTATTTTTGCTGCTCGTGACACAACTGCTAGTGTGCTTACGTGGATTGTGAAGTACCTTGGTGAAAATCCTAGTGTCCTTGAATCAGTCACAGTAAGTATCTGGGTCCTACCTTTTATCCTTCTAATCATTGGCAAAATTTGATTTTTAGTATCAAAAATGATTTCATTTGTTTTTATTAGTTCTACAATTAATATCAATAAAAGGGTATTTTAGTCTTTTTCTGTTCCTTTATCAAACATCAAATTTTGTCAATTTTAGTAAAACTACAAAATTTGGCATGTACTTGTGTTTGGTCTTTTAAGCTTATAAATGTTATGATTATGTCTTTTGTAGGAAGAACAAATGTCTATAATAAAGGGGAAACAAGAAAATGGTGAAGAAATTGGTCTAAATTGGGAAGACACAAAAAATATGCCAATAACTTCAAGGGTTATTCAAGAGACTCTAAGAGTGGCATCAATTTTGTCTTTTACATTTAGAGAAGCAACAGAAGATGTTGAATATCAAGGGTATCTTATACCAAAAGGATGGAAAGTATTGCCACTTTTCAGAAATATACATCATAGTCCAGAGAATTTCAAAGAGCCAGAAAAATTTGATCCTTCAAGATTTGAGGTAACTATTGTGACAGAACTTGTGCATTCCCAAATTCCTGCCTTTTTTCTGTTTGTCCCTTACTATTCAAAGTCCACACCTTGATAGATTCTGTTAACAATTTTGGCAGGTTGCTCCAAAACCTAATACTTTCATGCCATTTGGAAATGGGGTCCATGCATGTCCTGGCAATGAATTAGCAAAGTTGGAGATTTTGGTTCTTGTACATCATCTAACCACAAAGTACAGGTTGGTATACTAAACTATTATTATTATACTTGACCTAATTTCGAATCGTCGCCAGAGTTAATGTATGTTTAAATTGACAGCGAGTTTGACAAGATTACAATATTACTGAATTCTCGTCAAACTAACTGTAACTTCAAACATACATCTAGTTTATCAAAGTTGTTGGGTCAGGATTAGTCGATTTATATCAAAAGTTTGGCAAAATGGATGTTTAGAATCTCAAATCTTTGATTTTGAATCTCGGACCAACGACTAAGATCACCGACTATTGTGAACTTTGATTACATAGAAATCAATCACATTTCTACTCATTGCATTCTTTTTTTAGCCTAGTTTAAAATTATAATAATGTTTTAGAAATATTCTAATTGTGGCTGCTATTATTTATTGTGTAGGTGGTCTGTGGTCGGTGAAAAAAACGGAATTCAGTATGGTCCTTTTGCTCTTCCTCAAAATGGTTTACCAATCAACTTATATTCTAAGAAATAAAAAAATATGAACCAAACATAAAGATGGAGGCTGGTCAAGTATAGCATGGAATCAACTTTCTAAATTTGGAATGGTTTCAAAAGTATGCGAGATTAAACTTTGACCAAAAAAAGTTGTGAAGGGGAGAGACCATATAGCAAATACATAAACAAAGGGGGATCAAACTTTATTCCCTTTAAATTTTGGCCAAGAGACACCCCAAAGGGGCAATTTTGACTTTTGAATTAATTGCACAAACTAGAAGTCAAGTGTATATAGAGGTTACATTACATAGCCAGAGCTAAGCTAACAGTGTAAATAACCTCTTTTCATTCATTTTTGTTTTTATTTTTTGGTTCATAGTTTTTTTACATTTATTTTTTATTTTAGAATATATTGAGGAAAAGTCCTCAATATATTGGATTAAATGTAATGAAGTAACTAGCTTTGTATCCACATGAATGTTGCAGTTCAAACAAATAGTGAAGGTGTAACATTTCAATTCTTTAACATTGACAAGCTGTTTTTTTCCGACTAAAAACTTATATCATTTCAATACCAATACGATAAATGATACAAGTTAGAATCAAATGAAAAACTTGAAGACTGACGTACAATTTTGACACCCTTATCTGCGAAGTCATGGGCGACAAATTTAGTTTATCTCTTAGTAAAATTAACTTTGTAATTGGTGTGATAATTCAGTAAACGCATACACCCTTGCCCCTGAGGTCATGGGCAACAAATTTAGTTTGTCTCTCGGTAAAATTAACATTATAGTTGGTGTGATAATTCAGTAAACGTATACATCTTTTGACAACTACTTTTATTTACTTATACTTTGAAAGAGACAAAAAAAATGAAAATAAAGAAGAATGAAAATATAGTAAAGATGGAAAGTTGACAACTACTTTCCATTTTTCTTTTCTATACAAGAACATAATAATTACTTAAAGGAGAACTTTGATTCAGTTCCATTATTACAATCTAAACTGTGCAATTATTATAGTTGCCTATTCTGCATGGTTGTTCTCAACATTGACACTCTTCAATGGTAAAATGATATTCCTCTCCCAATTGAAAAATCTGAGCCTGTGTTAGAGAGATTTTCATAGTGCAACTAGTTAGTTTGCATTTCTCTTACAAAGTTAATTAGCTAACTGTTGAACTGTCTCAGTTTAGCTCACATATAAACTAGGTCAAATATCATTTATGATCTTTAAGTTAGATATTTATAACAAGTTAGTCTTTTAAGTAATAAAATATCTACATTATTATCCTATTTTCGTCAAACTTAGTAAAAAAGTGTTTATGTGGACGTTTAATGTTACGTTTGTATGTCTAAATTCACAACTCTCAAAATTATGGTTCATCGGTGTATTATGTAGTCTTGGTTTGAATAATACACCTATGAATCATAGTTTTGAGAACGGTGAATTTAACCTATAAACTATTTTAACTTATCATATTTTCATCTAAATACTTATTTCGTTTCCAATTACAACGTAGCTTATGAAAATATAGTTGAGAAGTATGGTAGAGCCAACAAAGGGAGAGAAAACTTGAGAGAAAGATTACTTATTTAAAATTGATAGATTGAGAAAATTTTATTACAATGAGTATCCAATGCACTTTACATAGTGATATACTAACTACATATTATCATCAGCAACTAATTATAACAACTTTAGAGAAAGATTACTTATTAAAAATTGATAGAGGGAGAAAAATTTATTACAATGAGTATCAAATGCACTTTACATAGTAATATACAAACTACATATAACAATCACCACCAACTAATTATAACACATAATAATTAATAAGCTCTTTCCAAGCAATTGAACAAATTATTTCAGTAGAAAGTTCAAATAAACACTTTGAAATATCTCTATAGTCTTGAAACTTAGTTCAGTCCAAATGAGGATATTATGGTCAAACAAAAAACAATTATAGTTCTCAATCAAACTAGACAAACTGACTTTCATATAAAAATCTTGGCATCTTTTTTCAATACTTTCTGCTATCAATGCTGTCCAGCACATAACATAGATTGAATCTACAATTTTGTCACTATTCCATATCACATAAACAAACGTGGTATGTTGTGTCACTTTCAAAAGATTAACGTACGATATTTGATTTAATTCATATGCATCGTCAATGTAAACAGGTTTTACACTATTAGTCAATTATAATCGTCAGATTGTTAGAAATGTTTGACTATTATCATAATCACTTTTAAAATCACACATATGATTGATCATAACGTGCTAACATCGTAAAACTTTTTACACTAATAATGCATGAACATTAAATTATACATATATATTATGAGACATCAATATTCTGAAACAGTCTTTTTGCACTACTGAGAGGGTGAATCTCAACCATAGTCTAAAGATAATACAAAAACAAAGTATCTTATAACAGATGGCTACATTATAAGCCTTCATATAAAGTTTGAATTCCAAATCTCATGTCATTTTCCATACAAATAATAATCTTTTACCAAAATGAAAAAACAGTTTTATAGACTTTTGTACAAATCTTGAAGTCATAGCCAAAATTGCTGACTCAAATTTATGCAATCTATATCATTGCAAAAGCACAAGTGTCACACTTGTGTTATTTGATGTTGATGTGATTTAATTGAAAGATGTTGAAAGACTAAAAACTATATTTCAAAATCAAGACAGCTATGTTTGTAGATATGATGAGTTCATTCTAGTTTATCCTTAAATTAGTTCTGTCATGTGTTGGATGGATGGTTATGTTGCAGCATATATTTATTTCTTGGCCGAAATTTTGCACCGATATTGGTAATGAATATGCCATATCTTTAGATTTGATTTTGAATGATATAAATGGTTGGATATAGTACAAAGTGTCAGTTGTGATATTCTGAACTCACGAGGGCATGAAATGTCATTGATGTACTTATAAAGCATGATTAAATGCACCGCTATCAACTAAGAGGTATATGAATGAATTAAGGATAAAATTGTTCATAAATATCGTGGTAAGAGTTTGACATTATAAACTTATGAAATGAAGTTCAAGACAATTGTAAAATGGAAATTATTGTCACGTTACCGAACATATGTATCACTTTTTAAATTTCCTTTGTAAACTTTTTAAAGAGACTTTGGTAGAAAATACGGGCGAATGACCAATAACTTTCTTCCGTGATCACGTACTGGTTATTGTTTTGTGATATTAAGTAATTTTTATAGATAAGGTTATGGTGTACAAACTACAAAGAATGACAAGCCCAATATTGTCTTCATATTATTGAATCAATAAATCTTACCATATAAATAAAATAAAATAAAATATTATTAGAGTTAGTGATCAAATGGTGGAAAATAGACTTGTGCATGGTGCAAGACATCACTTGTGCACATTAGACAACGTCATTATTATAAGAGAAAGCTGGCTCAACAAAAATTGATACTTAATCAAATATTTTTGTTAACTCAACTTTCTTTTATATTGAGAACGAAATTGAAGGGTTTTAGACACTTTTTTTAACTAATCTTCATTTAAAAATAGAGTAAAATTGTAACAAAGTATTTTAATTAAGGGGAGTAAAAACTGGCCACGTTCATAAAAACTGTTTTGTTTTGTAGAGAAACAGTAAGAACAAAATATGTAGGATTACATTTAAGTTTTATCCATGAGTTATAGAGCTATTCTAAGACTTTGGAAATTTGAGATAGTTGAGGATGACTAACGAAAATTGATTCATATACCAAAAAGATATATTCTTTCCAGGAAAAATGAACATAAAAACTCTATAGTTAAATATACTTCAATTTACATATATTCATAGGACATGCATACGTACAAGTTAGTTAGAGGATTCAAATGATGTAAGTAAAGACTACATACCCATTAAGAAAAGGTACCAATTGGTACCCTCATTGGAAGAAAATAAGATGAGTACCTATTAAGCATGGTACATTTACAAGCAAACAAGGACCGGGTTTCACTAAAGTTGGAACTTCACGGTCCCTAAAGTTAAGCATAATGTTGGCCCTATTTTTTTTTTTCTCTTGGAAGTTTTGTCTTTTCTATCTCGTCCTAAAATTCACTATTATGTAGAAATAGAAAGAACGTCCTTGTGAGCATAGTTCAGTTTTCATGGACGTTGCAATATGTATGGACCGGAGTTCGAATTTTAGATTCTATGCTTATTTATTTTAAAGCGTAAATTTTTATCCATTAAACTACTTGAAAACAAGTAGAAGGAAGTGAACATAGTTTTAAATTTTTGTTTTATGATGCCTTCGTGATGACTTTTTAACGTTTTATGAAGTGAAAATAATTGTTGAGTTTTGGATGTTGTCTTTAACAACGACATTTAACAACTACAAAGATAAAAATATTATTAGATATTTCGACAGAGATACAGAAAAGCGTATTAATATAATTTTACTTTGTAGTTGTATCGGAGGTAATAGTGTTAAAAAAGGAAAGATGAGAGATGAAGGCCTATAATTGAAATTAGGGGGTAAAAATGAGAGAGATGAAAGACATACAAGCACAAAAAAGTAAATAAAGAGATGTAAGCAAGGAAGAGATGACGGAGGTGACCAAGAAGGGTAAAAACATTTAAAAAAATAAAAATAAGAATCCATAGAAATTTCAAATTAAAGATTCTCTCTATACAAAAAAACATCAAACAAAGTCAAACACAATTCACCGAAATTAACAAAAAATAAAATACCACTGAACATTTTTTATGTTATAAAAAAACTTCATTGAAAACCGTTGAATTTTGTATATGTTAAAAATATTCAGATAATCTTAATTGAATATTAATTGACTTTAACATAAAATGTTTTTCAAAATCATAATTAAAATCTTGATGAAATGCACCCTCTCCCATTCGCATATCTCAAATTTTTCTTAATAACGATAATGATATAATTTTGACCCAAACAAAAATAACATTATTATTTTTTCTAGTATAAAATAATATGTATAAGAATTAGTGTTCTCAAGTCGAAATTTCTTATTCTATCACGAGAAATGTTAGGAACACTTTCTTTTTTAGCTCTCTCTAACACTGATTCTTCTGTTAGGGTGAAACTCATATAGATCTCACCACTTTATGTGAGATTCATTCCCAATATGTAATACTCATATACATTTCGCCCAATAAAAGAGTGGGTGTTAGAGAGAGTGTCCATAGCACCCCTCATCCTATCATTATTGTGGAAGCTCTTAAAACAAATTAGACGTAGTTTTTGGGAAGAAAAAAAAAAAATAACAATGGCTAGAATTCTCGCCCCAAAAGATATGACAACTTCTAGAACATGATGATTCAATTCCGTACAAGGAAACACGTGGATTAAAAAAATATACATGAATTTAGTATCCTATTAAAACGAACGAGTTCGATATCTAAATCTTTGAAAACTATCATCCCAATAGTTGCGTACGTAATAGGTAAAGGCGACCTCCAGTTAAACATGGAATAGTGTATATCGTTTTGGTGACACAAATGTTATTTAAGAAGATTGGCATCCAGTAATATACTGTATTCAATTATTTGAACGTCAAAGACCGAGCTAGATCAAGTACATTAACAAAATAATGCAAACTGGGTTGAGATAGGTGATTAGACGTTTATCTCATAGATATTGTTTTTTGAGTTGAAATATTAATTCTCTAATTGCATGGAAGTGTTCCATCTCTAATCTAGATTTATTTTATAGAAAAAGTGAAAATGAAATGATGAAATGTCAACGTATATGTATACTACAAGGTTTCTATATTTTTTATCTACTTCATCATGATTAGAATCTTTAATCTAAGTTGGCATCTCAAGATATCTTCATGGCTTAGGAATTGATATTTGTTAGTATTAGATTAATCTCCAAGTCAACAATAGAATATGCAATGGAATCGACTTTCAATTAAACAACTTCATAGACAAAACTTAATAGAATAACCTCGCAGTTGTAAAAATTAGGTTATTTGATAATTATATTATATTTTAACATCCTTTTTGCGTACCAGATACTAAATAAGTTGGTGTATAGTTTAGACAGTTGGTAGACGTAAAACTTAGGAGTATGTATTTAATTTAACCAAAACTTCCTATGCTATGAAGTGCTTTTGTGGTTTAGGAGAATATTGAACCGACCAAGAGTTTAGGTGGGATATAGTTTAAGGGTGAAAATTCTGCTTAGGTGGGATATAATTTTCATGCATTTATTCAAACCAAGTCCCATAATTAAAAATGAACAGAATAGTCGTGAAAAGTATGAAAATTCTAATAATCGATATTGAATTTAAGTAAGACCAACCTCAACCCTTCATACATAGTCTATATAATTGTCTTTAAGAACACAGATAAAATAAACAATCCCCCAAACACCAGGCATGGTAGAGAAGTGACCGAAGAATGAAAACATCAATCATGGAGAAACTGGTCTCAACAAAGGAATAGATGACTCTACCATCATTTATCACTACAATTTTCACGTTTACAAATGTCATACATCAAATCGACTATGACCGCAGTATCAAGCTTCTCATTGATAAGGAAAAAAAAATTATAGACAGATGGAAAAATGCACAAAAATTGGAACCAAAAGAAACAGTGTTTCGGTATAACAACAAAGATGACCTTGAACTTCCAAAGAAAGTGTAAAATGCAATGACCGTGCACAGCAGTACCCTTCCTTCAGAGTCTAGGCTGACCAAAACCTGGATACAATGCAACGAGGAAAGCTTACAATAGCTATTCTGTAACTAGTACAAATATTTGCCTGTTTTAGTCATCATTCCTGGATATGGAATCACCCAATTCTTGGTGGCTGCAATCATCCATTCTAGATCATAATGTATATTATTCAATTGTGCATATATCAGATAGCCAATTGGCTCAGGAAACTGCACGTGCAGTAACTCGCAAGATAGTCCACCAGTATGGTTTACAACTTTCCTCTCGTCGGATTAGCCAAGCAAGTCTCTGAACAAGTTGGGATTCTGGCCAGTTGGAGTCACACCCATCTGCCTGACTATTGCATCCTTCTCCAAAGAATCTTTAGCATTAGCACCCTTCACAGATTGTGATATAGGCGACGGAATTGTTTCTCCTGTGGTGCCTCTGACAGCTGCTGCATTTGACAACCCGGATAAAAGATCTCCACTTGTAGGGATATAGCTGCCACCACCACTCTGTTCACTAGAAGTAGTTCCACTATAGAGTCCCATAATATCAGGTGCATTTGTAACAGTGCTGTCACTATGACTTACTGTAGAACTACTGCTTGGGTCAAGAAGTCCTTCTAGTTGCATGAATGGGTCCACGGTGGGAGGTGCAACAGTAACATTTGGTTCACCCAAGTCAAGCAAATCTTGAGGAGGGGATTGTTGATTAGAGTTATCCCCAGATGCTTTATTGGGTACAATTGCAGCTTTTGAATCCTGAGATCTGTCTGCAGCACCAGCATTAGCTTTTGGAACCTTGCTGCTAGTTGATGTTCTTCTCTCAGGTTTAGCAGAACCGCCAAACAATGAAGCGGCCAGCTTCTGCTTTTCTGGATCAATTTCAATCTGTTGCTTTCTTGAATCGTAGCTATCACGAACTTTTGAATTTACACTAGTTGCAACATCCACCTTTGTCATGCCATTCACTGGATTTTGGGCAGTAGAATTTGAGGAAGGTGATGCTTGAGATGAATAAGCTGGCTTACCCCACTTCTTCTGAACACCATCAAGCCTTAGCTTAAGCCCTGATGATCCTGTATCTGATGATAATCCCACTGACGTGATCTGGTGAGTCTCCCTAGAATACAATGAGTCCGATACTGGAACAAGGTCAGTCGTGGATGATAGTGAAACTGGAGTAACTTTTGATGGTACAGGAGCCTTTGGAACTTCATACGCCTCAAATCTCAGACCATGCTGTCCAGATTCTTGCTGATCTTGGCTTCTGAAGTTGCTCACACTCACTGCTCCAGAGCGCTCGTTCTCTGAAATGTAGGGCATAGCCCCACTTTCTATAGCCTGCTGGATATAATCATTGAGGAAAGACAGATTCTTATCCACCTGCATAAAAGATTCAGCATGTCAATCTTAAATCAGAAAAACATGAATGTTGATTTGTTCAAAAGCACTGTTCCCAAGCACATTATTACATGTTTAAAGTGCTACTTAAGTTACACATGTCAACAGCCAAATGGTTGGAAAAAAAATTCCAACAGCCAAATGGTGCCTCTTGATTCCTTGAGACAAAATTAATCAAGAGATGTGTAACCAACAAATCATAAATTGCAACTGACAAAAAAGGATCTGCCCAAGAAGCACCAACCGGAAATTTCAAAACATTCAGATCAAGCATGAAATTCTGTGATTCCCAAATTAAGATTCCTGGGAAACTTTAAAAAAAAAATTCTAATAGCCAACCCCCCCCCCCCCCCCCCAATAACGGGGGTTCAACTTCAAAAATTCAATTATTTGATGACTTGGATAAGCCTTGCCTCCGTTATTGTCTCAACTCCCAAGTTGTAATTAGAAGTGAAGAATCAAAAAGCTAAATTATTTAAATAAAAAGTACAAAAACAAAACATTTTCTAAATATAAGCCCCTGATAAAAGTGATGTCTTGAGTTGCAACTAGCAAACAACTCATGCTCCGAATCAGAAGACCAAAAAGGTGGAACATACTAGCAGAAACCAGACTCAAACAAGAGGAAATCATATCCTGTTTTAACAATGTCATTATATATACCAAAATAGTGAAAACATCATTACTTTTAAAATGACATAAGAATATGCGAAAATTAACAATGTCTTCGCAGCATTAAAAGTATGAAGTATTATATATCAACATAGTGAAAGCATCATTAATTTTAAAATGACATAATATGCTGAAATCAACAATTACCTCAATGTCTTCGCAACTGGCATCATGCGGCAATATTGCTTCAACAGCCTGTGCATCCAAACCAATAACAGCTTGCAATTCATAAGCGCGTTGCTGCAAATCAGTGGAGTGGGAAGCTAATAGTTCTTCAACCAAAGATTGACACTGCAGTTTGAAAAGAAAAAGTTACTCATCTTGGTAGCACTATACCCACTCAAATTTCAGCATAAAACAAATACAGGACTCTACTTTTCATCAACAATAACAACCTATCCACCTGAAAAATGACATTATAAGATAAAATAATCATACATTTAATACAATGAGATAAAAGCATTAGAAGTTAGAAGCAAGCATTTCTAGGAAAACAGAGCAGAAAAACAAAGGTGGGATCTATAAAAATACAATATGTAATGGTTTCTTTCAAGGTTATCAAAATTGCAAGTTAAATCATAAGATTTCATGATTGTACTCCTCCTTTGACATCAGGATCATGCACAAAATCTTTTTCTGAGCGAAATCATAGCAAAATTGCATCCAGGATCGTGAATTTGCAGGATCTCTGCGGTCTTGCTCGTTTCTGGTCTCAAAATGAAACAGGTTTTGCACAAGCCGATTAGATGAAAGCGCGGAAAACCCTAAACACGGGTAGAAAACCCTCTCAACCTTTTTTGCATCTCTCTTACATAGTTAAACATGAACCATCACTGCCTCTCTCTCAGTCGCACACAACCTCTGCCTCTTAATCACTCTCTCTGTCGCATGCAATGGTGCAGGAAGGCGGCCATTTTATTCTTCTAGCTTTCTCTTTTGTCTCTATTTTTTGTGACAAGTGGCTGGTAGTAATGGTTACGGGCTGGTACTAGCAGTAAGGCTCCTAATTCAACAGGAGAATCAAATGCAAGTGTTGGGACTAGTATAAGATGGAGAAAAGTGCCGAAAAAAATCTGCTGGGCAAAGATAAGACATGAAATGGCAACATGGTAGTAGTATAGATGGTGATATAAGCTCTGTTGTCAAAGCGGAAACGCGGCGCGGCCACCCCAAAAATTGACGTGGCGCGGTATGCGGGCGCGAAGCGGGCGCTATTTCATGACGTGGACATTAAAACTAAAAATTATATTATTAATAAAGGACTAATAAAATACGGAAAAAATATATTTAGGATTAGTATAAATGAAAAATTAAAGATTATTAATTGTTTAGTATTAAGTACTATTATAAAACTATGTAATTTAATAATTATTAATTGTTTTTAGTATTAAATACTATTATAAAACTATATAATTTAATAATTACTATCAATATAAATGAAACATATATTATTTAATACATTTTGTATTAATATTTAATATTAATACCATTTTTTTAGAACCATTGTTATTTACTTATAAAAGAATGAAATAACATTCAACCCTAGTTACTGTTTCCCACAGCCGCAGCCAGCCAGATCTGCATTTCATTTCTTCTCAATTCTCATTCTTCTTTCATTTCTTCTTCTCTTAATCGTTAAAAAGGATGAAGCTGTTCCAACCTCTGATCTGTTTCGACGACAGATCCAGCTGTTCCGACCTCCGATCCAGCTGTTCCAACCACCATTTATACGATTTTGACCCTGAAAATTGGTTTTAAGGGAATAGCGGCCGCTTTGGGTCCGCCCCGCTCCACCATTTCGCTGCCGCGAAACCCGCTTTCCACAAACGCGTGACTCGGTGGCGTTGTGACGCGGCTCCTTGTTTTTGGCCGCTCCGCGCCACGATAGCGCCGGGAGCGGCCGCGTTTGACAACAGAGGATATTTGGAAAATTAAGTGAAACCATTGTCATAAAGTGTATACTGGAGGTATTTATTGATTTAAGCACCATTTAGCAAGCACAAAGAAGGATGCTAAAGAGTGTAGAGCTGTTCCAGATGAAATTCATCAACAAATGTGGGACATTGTTTTTCGTTCGTGACAACATTGTGTAGAACCAGAACCAGCCATGGTTTCACAATATCATGCTTCTATTTTCTCTCATTTAACAATATCATTGGAGTGCAATTCTTTTGTATGGTGATAAAGATGGACAGTTATTAGTCATGTTAAATTGTGCTCAAAACTTAAACATTCACTTCCAGTGCAGAAAACCCATGACAATAGAACAGGTAGAGAATTTTAACCTAAATTTTTTCAGCAAATACCTCAGATAGCATATCCACTTTCCTCCCAGCTGCTATTTCAAACGCGTAAATTTTTGTCAGCGCTGTTATTGCATATGCCTTCACAACAAACGATAAGTTAGTTCCAATAGAAAATTGTTGAATTCAGAAAAAATGAATTAATTGCCATATTAGAGCATAAAAGGATAGGGTTAATGAGATCATAAAAAAAGATAAACATCAATGATCGAATGGCATAACAAAAGCTAAGCAGAAAATATTATCAGAAATCATGCAATTCAACCTAATAAAACACAATAACAAGGACTGACCACAATTTAAACACATTTAACACAAATTGCAATTTGCAACACATTTCATCATGCCTATAACTAGGAATCAAGAGGCGAAATATTGAATACCATTACAATCACCAGATCCTACTACATAAGCATTATGACTCGATACCATTACAATCACCGGATCCTACTACATAAGCATTATGTCTCATGGTCTCAACACATCCACAATCCGCATCGAATTAGAAAAGAGAACCACTGGAATCTCAACAATGAAATCAATATAGCATTCAACGGCTAGAATAACTACCATTCAATAAATATAACAGTCATGTTGGTAAGTACTCCCTCCATCCCTTTTTATAAACACCCTGTGTAGTTTTGACATATATTAAGAAAAGTTGGTATTTTTTTTAATGTGTCAATTTTATGTATACATAAAACACCCTTTTGTATATGTATATAGTTAATCTTGATTTCTCGTATTTCAAGACACTTAGTGGTGTTAATTAGGGGTTGATTTGGAAATAAACGATAAATGTATCTAGTAATTTGAAAAGGGGTTTATATATGGGACAATTATTTCCCCCAATAGGTGCTTATACAAAGGGATGGAGGGAGTGCAAGGAAAGCTCATTCCATTCTTGTAGCTGGTGATGATTCTTCAATACACTTCCAAGACTACACTTAATCTTACGGATGTTTTGATGACAGACATTCACATTTATTACTCCAACCTTGGTTTTTTTTTAAGATCATTTTAGGATTTTGATGTAAGATTCTTTTATTGACTTTTCAAGTTTTTGGCTCTTTTGAACAGAAACTTAATTTACAAAGTTGTTTTCAAAATGATAGAGGTTATGTCATTGATTGAATTGATTTCCAATTTGATCTTCAATTGTGATTCTAATTAGAACTAAAAGATTACTTTCAGAAGTAATATATTAAATTTTTACTGAAATTTGCACCAAAGACAAAGTAAAAAAGCAATTTTAAAAGTTGCATGAGGTTCTGGTATCAAAGTAATTGGTTTTCCAAGATAGTAATCAGTTACTTCAAGACACTTTTAAGTTAGCATCAGCTGTCCAAGGCAAAGTAATTGATTAATAGTAAAAGTAATTGATTGCTTTTTCAAAAATTCAGAACTATGAACCTCTTAATCCTAATTCTTCAATAAACAAAGGGAGTTTTTCCAATTGATTTGAACAGGGGGAAAAAACAATTAGAGATCTGAAATGGTTCTAAAATCACTACTCCTTGAAATGAGTTGTTATGGGTCTGAAATCTTGTTGTAATTTGCACTGTGGAGAGTGCTCTCGGTTTGAATTTCTTACTTGCTTTGCTCACTATTTTCTCTATTGTACTTGCTTGATTTCTATTAGGTTAGGAATTCCAAATCTGTAACTATGGGGACGTATAGGGGAACCTTTCATGTTAAGCTTTGAGGACTGGATGTAATGTAGATCGCAAGGGATGTGAACAAACCAAGCATAAAAATCATTTGTGTCAATTTTCTCTACCCTATCCCCTTTTTATTTCAAGCATTCCTTAATTGTCATTTCATAGAATGCTGTTGAACTTGATATTTGTTGTTTGCTCATACAATCTTATGTATACTAGTACTTAATTAGTTTGATTCTTTTGTGATTAACTTGACACATCCATATGACATCATTTTGCATATCTTTCACCAAGAAAATAAAGTCTTTCATTTCTACTCTATAACTTGAAAAGGGGAGAATTTTATTCACAGAAATCTTATACTCAATTCACCCTCTCCCCTAAACTTGATTTTTCATTTAAACCAACATTGTTCATCCAATGCAATCAATCAGAACAAAATTGCATTACATGGCAGGTATTTTTTATTGTAATGCTAAATAAATATGCTGAAAAGGTGACAATGCTCATCCAAGAATGTATTTTTTATTTTAATGTTTATTGGGAAAAACCCAAGTCCCACATTGGATAGATGAGACTCTTGATGAGAGTTTATAAAGAGGAGGCACTCCTCACTTCACAAGCCGGTTTTGTAAGGATGAGTTAGGCCCCAAATTTTAACATGGTATCAGAGCTTGTCGAATTCAAGGGCCACCTACCGATTCACGCACCAAGCCCAAAGAGTGCTGGGCGTGACGGGGGTGTATTGGGGAAAACCCAAGTCCCACATCGGATAGATGAGACTCTTGATGAGAGTTTATAAAGAGGAGGCACTCCGCACTTCACAAGCCGGTTTTGTAAGGATGAGTTAGGCCCCAAATTTTAACAATGTTAAATAAATATGCTATTTAAGTTGCAGGTATTAACATAGACCGCACTGCAGAATCTACAAGAAACAGTTAATCTATCAAATTGCATTACAGTGCTTGAATCTTAAGAATGTAATTAGTAGGACTAAAGAGAGATAGAAATGGATCCAACATGGAAGTAGGACCAGGAAAAAAGGATAATCCTAATAAACACACGTCAGTAAAACTTACTGACAACGCTTTTAGGTAGTATGAACTAAAGAGTACGCTTCAAACATAAGTAGTGAGATTTCTAATTTCAAAGTAATATTGATATCATTACCAAAAGCAAAGGAAAACAAGAAAGAATCTATCCGCTGATAACCGAAATCTCTCGATTAAATAAGGATTAGTGACCTTTATGGTCTCTCCTTTATAGGTAAAAGGTTGGCTTACACTACTGTAGAAAAAAATTATTTGCATCAGAAAAATACCTTAACAATTTCGTCATTAGAATATGCCTCTGCCATATCACATAACTTCCCAGTGATATAGGAAGCGGAATGCTTTCCATCAGCTGTGCCATATTCTCCAAGAACCCAACAAATAACCTGTAATCAGCACTAAAGATTATGCTACAAACCAGATCTAATTTCTTGGAAAGTAAAGAAGTGGGAAACTATAAAACTTAAGTGGAACAGAAAGTACCTGAAGAAACACTGATGGAAGCTTTGGCTCGCCAATAATGCGCAAATATGACTCAACCTACATCTCCCAGAAGAGCTTCCACTCAGTAATATGCAAATGACTAATTCTATAGAGACATACCAAATAAACAGGAGCTAGTATCAAGATAACATACAGCAGACGATCTCAGCTGACTATATGCCGCATCATCGTCCTCTCCAAATCCTTCTGCAATCAACCGCATTAAATTATGTGCAACCTTAATATTCACAAGATCTCCAGCATGCTCAAAAACTTTATTCATGGTCTGTATAATCAAGTACAAGGCATTGTTAGCTATCAATGAGTGTTTGTAAAAAATAATGCAAAGCCAAGAACATACAGACAAAGATCTTAATTACCTGTATAAACCAATGATTACTCGGTGCAAATTGCTCAGCAAGTTCCACACATCGAGAAGCTATATAGGTTTTATAATGATCGTCACTAATGCTGATCATGTACTCAATCATACGGTCAACAATCACTTCCACATTGGAAGACTTGGTCATTTTGTATAGCAGTTCAAAAGTTTTTCGCTTCAAAGTATCATCAGGATCCTGCACCATCCAAATTAGACTTTTATTTGTACTGCAAAGCCTGGGATGAGCTAAACTAATTCAAACATTTGTCTAAAAGCTGACAAATGCATGTGATTCTTAAGGACAGCTGGTATTAATTACAAGATCTAAAAATAACAGCTACAATTGCATATTATATCGTAAACCACAGAAAAATACTCCCTCCGTTTCTAATTATAAGCAAATTTGACTTTTTAGGTTCATTCAATTAATGATGTATGTGGTCCATAATATGAGTCAGATACATCATTAATTGAATGAACCTAAAAAGTCAATTTTGCTTATAATTAGGAACGGAGGGAGTAAATCTGATACGAGCAACAGAAGCATTTAATAGCTAAAAATATGAGAGTAGATAGATAAATAGATATTATAAAAAGTACATACAATTAATGATTAAACACAAGGCGGACTCACTTAAAAGGTAATAATTGGAATGTTTCTCACAGTAAGACTAGGTAAAGGTACACAAGCATTAATTCATTGTCTTTCTAGATTGGTTGCACAACTCTTCACAAATGCATCCGGACGATGATATTGGCAGGTTTTCAAACTCAAGACAGCATCTAACAAACATTAATTCATTCTCTTGCTGAACTTGTTGGTAAAATTGTTCATATTTTATAATGTACTTGCAGGGTGTGACGATAACAGCCACCAGGGTCCATCACCAGTTACAAGTCTAAATAATAAAATTTTATATACAAAAAACAGGGAACAGTAAAAATGTAACACAGATATTCATCTGACAATATATTTAATTTTTCATTTTCCATATAAATTTCATTTTTGTCTAATATGAAACATCAAACGAGTGACTAACACAGCAAAGTTCATTTGCACAACATCTTTTGTAACAAAAAGTAGCTTTTCATTATCCTCATTATATATAGTTACGAGTTAATTTTCCATAGAACATACACTAAAGGAAAGTGATTCTTCTAATGATTAATTCAAACATAAACACATTGTTTAGAACAGCAGAATGTGGAAGGAAGGAAGCCTAGCAGAAAGAAAGTTTTTAGAACTGTGTGCTTCCATTGTTTGGTTTGATTATGAACAGGGAGGAAAGAAGCTTTCTCATGGGTCCCACGATAAAAAGCAATCCTCTCTCAATCCTCTCCAGATTGGAGAGAAAAATTGCATAAAGCATAGTTTTATTGAAAAGACATAAAACCCAAAACCTTTTGTTATATTAAATAAATATCGTATAATAGGTGTATATATCATTTTTACATAAGGGTATAAATGTCATTTACTTAATATAACTAATTCTTTCCTTTCGCTTTCACTCATACCAAACAACCATCAAAATTCTCACTTTCCTTTTACTTTCATATCTTTAACAATCTTTCCTTACTATCTTTCCTTTCACTTTCTTTTCCCATCCAAACAAAGCCAAACCCACACACAATAATAAAAAAAACCAAAACATAAATTGGCAATGCAAAACACATTTGTCTTAACTCTTAAAGCATTTAAGATGAACATCCTTACCTCTAAGCAGTCAATGACGGCAAGTTGATGTTGTTCTGCAATAAGCGGACTTAACTTGATCAATCGGCCGAGAGCATCAATGCCCATGTATTTCAGATTATGACTATCACTCTGGCCACACAAACACAACAGAGACAAAAACGTAACACATCACAACCCAGCCTAATGGAAAAACATGTACAACATAAACATCAAACAAAATCGGCTTCGACAACAAACAAAAACAAACCTTCAAAAACTTGGCAATCACATCTGCAGCAGCTTCTAACAACTTGGGATTGGGATATATGGAAGAGACACAGCGAATGGACTCATAAAGAATAGCATTCCCTATGTTACTCGAAGAATCACCCTTCCTAATTATATCGCCAATAACAGTGTACATGTGTTCGCTAGAAGTCTTGTCGCCACTCCCCAACAATGCAAGAATTTTCAGCAACTTAATCTGCACACAACACATTTTTTCCTCAAATCAGAAGCAATTTTAAATAAAAAAATTTAATAACTTCTGTTTAATTGGTTTTACAGTGGATTATATCATCATCGATTTAACCATCTGCCAAGTGTAATTTATGTGAAAACCCAGGTGTTTATTTCTACCAGAAAAAAAAATATTGATTTTGTCCCAAATCTTAATTTGACTATGACTAGAGACATAAAAGGTATCTTTTGATTTAACTTGATAAATTTACACTACATTCTATATCAAACTTTCTTTCAAAGTAAAAACATCTAAACATAAATAGCTGAACTTCAAACTCAATTATATTCAAAAACCACATTTATCAAGCACGGAATAGCAAGGAATTCAAAGATTTTGTTGACGCTCCATAATTTAATTTTTTCCGAAATGAAATTGACACAGTGATTCTGCTAAACTCATCAAAACATAACTATTGGTTCTACATTTTTTACACTACTTTCTAAATCAAACTTTCTTTCGTAGTAAAAACATCTAAAGATAAATAGCTGTACTTCAATCTCGACTATAACCAAATAAATTCTATTCAAAATCCATGGTTGCCATCTAACTCATCCAAACACACTTGGTGCATGTCTGGTATTATGATGAGTTCGACAAAATCACGGTGGGAGTGTAATTTTGTTGAATCTCCAAAATGTAGATTTTGCCAAAATCAGACTGATTTTGTCGATCTCACCGTCAATCCAAGCATGCACTTAGTAGTAACCGTGTTTGGCACTCAAGCACAAAATATGTCGATTGGTTCTACATTTTAACTAATGATAGACTTGGCTGGCAAATTTACACTACATTACATTCTACGTCAAACTTGCTTTCAGAGTATAAACATCTAAACACAAACAGCTGAACCTCAAACCCAATTATAACCAATTCAATAATTCTATTCAAACACCACACTTATCAAGCACTCATCCAAACACACACTTCATGCATGTTTGGACTAACGGCGAGTTCAGTGATTTTGTTGAAGCTCCAAAGTGTAGTTTCTGACAAAATCACACTGAACACCGTGAATCTGCTAAACTCACCAAAACATAATGATGGGTTCTACATTTTATAACTAATAGCTAATTATCGACGTGCACGAAACAAAAACCAAATCAAAACTAAAACTAACTTCATAACAATCACCTGAACGAACGGAGCCGGCATCTGGTGATAATCATAGCTCTTAGGCAACCTATGTTCAGCTACCTGCTTAAGAATACTAACAAAACTAACAACAAGATCCTTATACGGATTCGGATCATCGGTTATAAGATCAAACAAAGGACAAAGAGTAGCACCCATAACACCAGGATCATTATCACACAATCTCTTCCTAAAATTCGCCACAAGATGCGAAACTGACGACGCTGATTTCCGATGAAAGCTATGAAGCGCCATAACCGCTTTCTTCCTAACCGCTTCTTTCCCATGCGAAAGAAGCTCAACAACTAACGGCAAAACGGCAGGTATAGTTTCTTCGTTGATTAATCTACAAACGGCATTAAGTGCAGCACAAACGACAAGATAATTATCAGATTTAAGATCCTTTTGAATCGTATTAACGATTAAGATAATGAGATCGTGATCGTCGTTGAGGAAAAGAGTAACGGCGAGATAACCGGTGCGTTTTGAGAGAAGATTATCATCGTGAGTCATTTTAACGGCGTGAATGTAACCGAAAGAAGCGTCGTGACCGAGCATTTCAACGTAGAGAAGACGAATGATATACTCTTTCATCTTGCGTTTAGGGATATCTGGTTCAGAGATTCGGCGTTTTAGGGTTTCGATTTCGCGGATTACGATTCGGTCTTCTTCGGCTTTGGATCGAGATTCACCGATTGATTTGATTAGGTCGAGAAACTCCTTTGATTGACCGAACGCGCCTTGTGATCCCATGGCGAGTTCGCGTCCGATTGTTTTCAGTTGCTCCATTGGTTGTTACGGAGGTTTTGGATCCAGTGCTGGATCCCGGAGTTTGTTACGGTGGTGGATCTGATCGGAGGGATTGTGGTTACGGTGATGAATGTGATGTGTGAATTTGGGTTTGGAGAGTGTGATGGTGGAGATGATGAAGAGAGTAAACGACGTCGTGTCCGACGGAGAAAGAAAGAGAAATGAAAGAAAACAAATAACACTGACTGTGTTTTTGGTACTTGGCAACGGTGTAAAAAACTGTTTATTGTTATTTTTTTTTTCCAGGAAAAAGACGATGGAGTAGGTGGTTAATTGGTAGTGTAATTTTTTTTTTAAAGGAAATTGGTATTTTTTATTTTTTTTAACAATGGTGGTAGTGTAATTTTTTAATGAAGGTAGTGTTTGTGTGATAAACGTGGTGTGTTTTTATCGAGGACCAGCAACATTTTTTTTACTATCTTTAATACTCATTCTTTTATTAGTTTAAATTATTGTCAATTTATACTTTAGAAATATAATTCATACAAAACAGTAGAAATACATTAATTACATCCAATAAAAAAATTGAATGCTAAAGATAATGTTTAAAAGTTAGTGTTGCTAGTATTTCTCGTTTTTTTATAAGCATTTTATTATAGAGAGAAATTTCACCTAAGTCGAGTTATTTTTGTGTGAATTAATTACATTCTTCAAATTGTAACTATTAGTCCTTGTTTATATTTTTTTATATATAATAAAACAAAGTTTAAGTTGGTCAAATTTTGGAGGTTCATCAAAATCGAAGCAGACATCAAGACTTAAACAACAATTATAGATGTATTTAGACAAATGTTAAGGGCACATGTTAAGGAATTCATTATAGAAATATACGTATCAAAAGTCGTGCATTCAACTTCTTAAAAGTTGACATATTATGTTTTTCAATGCAAAGTTGCTCTTTTTAGGTTGCTTAACATGTGCCCTAAGGGCAGAAGTTAACATGACTCATATATTTATTATCTACAAAAGAGATCATCACATTAGTCATGGAAGTTGAATTCACAATCTTACGAACGAGTCAATTTTTTATCAACTAAATCAACCTTCTTTGACGGTCCTTGTTTATAAATGTTAGCAACACTTTCCTTCAAAAAAAAATGTTAGCAACACTTACCACTCCCTTTAAATACTCGCTCATTTGATATGTAGGGATTTGGGTTTGATCTAAAAATTTTCACTTCTTCACACTTAAAGTGTGTGCGGTGTGTGTGCGAGTCTAGCTATTGTGTTATTTGACCGGTAAAAATCACATATTCATTTATTTGGTAAAATACATGTGATTCTCACAACTTTAGATTGCTAGCACTGACCTCTTCTTCTTTTTTAAAGTGAAATAATAAAAAACACCTCTAAAGTTAAAGTGTGTTTATCAAAATCAACACTCTTAGGTAAGGGTGTTCATGGGTGTGAGTAGACTCACAAACATATGACTCAAACTTACAAATTAGTTAATAACTCAGACCTGACCATTAACAGGTTTAACCCATACCAACTTGCAAATTTCGGTTGAAATATTGGGTTTAAGTTTGCAAATTTATGGACCTCACCCGTTAGTATTAATTTATTATATTACTATTATTTACTAAGTAAAAAAAAAACTTAAAAAATATATGTCTATTTTTTTATCCAAGTTCAATTTCTACCAAAAACAATTGTGAGCCAAATATAATCCTGATTTCATTTACAATAGATTCTCATTCCAAACCATAGTTTTTTTAGAATTTAAAAAATAATAATTTTTCTATCAAAATTATATTTTTTTTATTTCAGACGCAACAACCTGTGAACCAAACCTAATCCAACCCATTCAACACCGAGTTGATTCGGTTCGAGTTTGATAGTAAAAATGTTGGTTGGGCGACGAACCCGACATGTTGAAAGTTAAACTAATCGGGTAATCAATTTGACTAAATCCGACCCAATTCAACTTGTGTACACGCCCCTACTCTTACTCTTGATTAAACGTATACAGTGAAGTTAGCTTAACATATATGATAGCTCATCCTAATAAGCTTTAGGTCCAAGTTTTTTCACGCTAAATATGCTTGGAAAGATATTATCCTCCCTCCTATCATGCATTATTGCAAAGTTACCCTAGCTTGGAGGGGGTCGTTATGGTTTGGCCCCACATTGAAACAATTCTCTTCAGGGTAATTATGATGGTCATACCATTCGATTTTGGCAAGATCAATAGGTTGGTGGAATCGGAAACCTCAAAGACTATGTACTTATATGATTGCCTTCAGAGAAGCTGAATTTATACTAGCTTGTTACTCTACTGCATCAATATGGAATTGAAGAAAACTTCTCATTCTCTCTTTATCGTCTTATTCAATCTAACTTTTCTGCACCTCTTTTGTTTTCTCTATCTTCAACTTCATCTTTCTCTAGAGGGGGTATAGTTAAAAACTCTAAAAGGGTCTTCATTCACAACTTCCATGACTATTTGTAAACATTTGTTGTTATTACTGGTGAACTTTGAAGATGGTTATATGGCCTCAAGCTTACTTGAATTTTGACTCTCTTCCTTACCTATTGAAAACGACTCTCAAACCATGGTGTGATTTGTTCATAGTTGCTTCTTGCATACTTTCTCTCTCTAACTCATTCTTTGAGATTCTTCATCTTTTTTGGAGCCCCTAATTATAGTGTTTAAATTTATCATGTGTATTGTGAATGAAATAGTTATGTCGATCTCCTAGCTAATTTGGGATACCTAAGAAGTTTCATTTGGGCTATTATCAATGCTTTATCCTTACAAACTTGGTCTAAGGACTCATTTTGATCTTATAAGTTATAGTGGCTCTCACTCTATTCCTTAGCATTCGGGAGACATATTCAAGTGAAACTTAAGTTGTCAAATGAAAGCATGAAAGTGAACATATATTTGCTTGTCCTCTCCCTAAGCATGTCTTAGACTTAAAGTGTAACATCTCAAAAAATTAAATAATAATTGGTACTCATATTATAGGTATCTTTAATTAGATTAATCATTAGATACACCTTAATAAAAGAATAAGAATTTAAGTATCCCTCAAAAAAAAAAAAAAAATTAAAAAATAAAAT
>Ga0228710_1002288_pt1 | contig 30048 bp, 18 predicted proteins | sample MedpolnodulmetaG_FD_177995 | JGI IMG/M metagenome (GOLD analysis project Ga0228710, IMG submission 177995) | Root nodule microbial communities from Medicago polymorpha collected in Santa Monica, California, United States - pink nodules | ecosystem: Host-associated > Plants > Roots > Nodule...
CAGGCATGTAAAGCATAAATGGTTAAAAGAACATAATTTGGTAGCTTTTCCTTAGATAACTTGCAGAACAAGTCACTAAAATGCCTAGATTAACACATAAAATATGTTACTTTTGAGCACTTATCAGCTGCCCAGCCTTGTACGGCCGCCGCGAAAGCCTCCCGACGAATTTCGAACAGCTTTGAAGATTGTCCTGCTTCGAGGGTTGTGTTTCAATCGTCTGCCACCCGAAACCTCCATGGATGCTTTGTTGGAGTCCTGCTTTATCTATGGCGTGTTTGGTGTTATTGTTTTTGTGTGTTATATATGTTGTACTATGTTTCTTGTTTCATGTACTGTTTTTAAGTTTAGTTAGTTTTAAGCCGTTGCCTAAATGGAGTTTGGATCGTAGGTATCACACAAGGTTTGTGGGTTTGTATGAGGATGAATCTAGGTTCACTAACTTTGCCATTTATCAACTGATTTTTGTCCAGCGAGACAAAGTGAACAAATCTGAGACCATGTGTAGTCGAACTGTGCGTGATGAGGCAGAAGAAATGATTCATAATTGGATAGGAAAAAAGACTCTGGATTCTCACATCTCCTTTGTCAGCATTAAAAGATGGAAGTTGTTGATGAATGAGTTGCTAGGTTATGGAATTTGGTTTAAGTTCTCATATTTGTCTTCAAAGTTCAGGTGTATTGCAAATCCTGTTTTAATAGGTTTTTTCCATTGTATTGGCTCTTCAAAATTGTTGGGGAATACCCTTTCAATGTTAACTCTAGCTACTTGTAACTCTCTCTATTTTATGAAATGTTAAGATATTGTTTACTGTCAAAAAAAATAAAAAATAAGATTTGGCTGAGTGGCACCTTTATAAGTCGGTTTTATATTGATGAGCTACACTCTAAAAAAAAAAAAAAAAAACTTGATATGATATAGAGTCTATCAATGCGGCTAATCGTCATTTATATCTACACATCAAACCCAATAATATTTTATGTGAGGTTGTGTATTGAAAGAATCAAATTCAACATAGATTAATGATTAAGTTAAGGTTAATCTAAAAAACTTGATATATAGTACAACTCTCACAAACATCATGAGGACTTTTTTAATGTGTGATTATATTTGATAAGGTCATATGAACCTTAAGGTTTACTCTAATTATGATGAGTCTTTATAGTACATGGCTCGCTTAAATTCTTTAAAGGAGAAAGAAAAAAACTAGCCCACCTAAACCCGTTGCCTTTAATAGATTTTTTTTGTTTAAGAAAGCAGAAACAGCATTGCATCCTAACAAAAGAAATAAAGAATATGTTTAATTGCATGTTTGGTCTCTTATGTTTATTTTATATTTTAAGTTGGTTCCTTATGTTTTAAAAGTTTTAAGTTGGTCTCTTATGTTTTAAAGGTTTCAAGTTGGTTCAAAACATTACTCATATTGGAATAAGTTAGTCCCTTCATCACTTGACCGTTTAAAGATCCGAGTTGAAAATATGAATGATAGAATTTTACTTATTTAAAAAATGAGTTTTGAAACATTTTTTAATTTTTTTATTAAACTTAATATCATGTAGCGGAAGAGACTAACTTATTCAAACATGAGTAACATTTTGAACCATTTTGAAACCTTTAAAACATAAGGGATCAACATGAAACTTTTAAAACATAAGAGACCAGTTTAAAACCTAAAATAAATATAAGGACCAAACATGCAATTAAACCTAAAAGTATATATATATGCGTACACAATAAGAAGTGGTGAATGACGTAAATGACACTGTAGATATATATGGGAGGAATGGACAACATTTTCTAAAGTCAAATTATATGCAATGCAACAAAAAAAAAAAGGTATAGAAACTAGAAATGTAATAAACCATGAATATATCTAAAGTTTAATCCATACGTACAAAAAAATAATATAAAGTTTAATCCGTAAAGGTAGTACTACTTCCAAAAAAAATCAATTAACATTTAGATATATATAGATAAGCCTATAAAGTCACATACATTTTCATTTTTCAAGACATATGTCGTAGGAAAAATGGAAAGATATGGTTGAAAACCGCAACCTTTTACATTTAGATTGCGAAGGAGAAAGGATAAAAAAAAGGGTTTGAAACCGTTTGGAAAAAAAAGAAAAGGAATTAATTGTTTTTTGAAAATGGGGTTTAATATTGGATATCATGTAGTGGAAGCTAAATGATATCACGAAAACAACAAGTGGCTTGATGGTTAAAATGCTTTGAAGTAACCAACATAGCATGGGTTTGAATCTCTGGATGGATTTTTTTCATAATTTTTTTAGATATATAAAGATATATTCGGTCATGAGTTTAATTACTTTGTTAGTCTGTATACATTTATTTTACACATTTGTTTAATAATGTATAGGTACGTTAATTAATAAATATGAAAATATATGAGTTGTTTTATTTATTTGGTCATTTATATGCGATAAAAATACATGAATCATCATATTTCATTTGTGTTTTTTCTATATTACTCCTTATATTACTCCTTGATGAATTTGGGGTAATTTACTCAATCAAAGAAAAATCTCATTTTCTTCATTTTTATTTTTATAATCAGTTACCATTTTCATCTCAAGAACATCAAAGTTCTTTTATCTCTTTCATTTAATATGTGATTTCGATCTCTTTCGTACCAGAATCGAATCATATTTCTCATTAGGAGTAAATTACCCCAATTCATAAAGGGGTCATGTAGGCCTCATCAATAAGGTTTTTTTCTTACAATCAGTTACCATTTTCATCTCAAGAACATCAAACTTCTTCATTCAACATGTGTTCTCCATATCCTTCATTCCAAAATCGGATCATACTTGTCATTTGAGGTAAATTACCTTCGATTCATCAAAAGATAATATAAGTCTCACCATTCATTTGTCATATTCATTTTGTGAGTTGCCACATCAATTAATTTGATCATTTGGTTATTTCATTTGGTCATTTGGGGGAATAAAAGATTGGAACAATTTTCATAATATTCATTTTGTTAAATGTAAATAGCCTTAAATGGAGATAATCATATTTAAGACGTCATTAGACATTAAATGTGATCACGTCTTCTAACCATGATTCGAACTTTCATTTACATTGTTGTGTGAAACTACCATATGTATGTTGGGGAGTCTGAGGGTCACAAAACAATGGACTTATGCTCCAGACCTTCAAAAAATGGAGACACCACATCTTCATCCAAAACTTTAAGGTATGAGGTACATACGGGTCACCTCTCTTGTATATCTAATATTTTGCTTATTCGTAGGTAAAGTGGGACTTAACCACTCACAAATATAATACTCACACTTGCAACCAAACAATCTCCCCCACAATTATGAGACCACCTCTTATTACAAGATCCATTTTAAGATCCACTCCTGCTTCCCATCAATCCAAATCAGAGCTCTGTTACCACTTATTAAGCAGTCTAGGGTCACGGGAGAAACAATGGACACAATGCTTCAGGACCGAATGAAAGGGAGAAGTCACATCTTCACCTTGATATAAAATGATACATTAGTTTCCATTGTTGTCACCAGAAATCATAGTTCAAAAGAACTATCATACTCCACCATAAAGAGTATAATCACTTGAAATGAAACCACACAAGAATTTTCACATTTTCTTCATTGACAATCATAGTTCAAAAGAACCCTCCTTAGAGGTGAGAATGTGGTGTCTCCCTCTCAAAATAGTTTTACCTTTTCTTTGTGTCAGTTTGGAATACCCATCTGTGGGTTTGTCTCTTGTTGTTAGAATCATCAGAGTTTGTAATTTATTTGATGTTTTGTCAATTTTAGAGATACATTAAGACATTGATTGTAACCTTTATTTTGGTAGTGCAAGTTTTTGGTTGGACTAAGTTTTAACCTTTATTCAAATGTCTTAATTTACGGTTTTTACTCTTTTTATTGTTGTTATGGTTGGTGTTGGTTGTGTCTTTTAATTTGGTTGTTTAGGTTCCATCAAAAAGAGATAAATTTAATGATTTCGTATATATCAATTGCGCACTCAGGTGCCAACAATTTGATGGTTTATGGTTTATGTAAAGATCTTTTAATATTCAAAAAAACAATTATTGAAAATTGAAACTTTTATTCAAAAAAATAAATATTGAAATTGAAACCAAAAGACAATAAATAAAATGTTTATACCACTGCACCTAATTTTTGGTTGCTTCCAATCTATGAAGCTCGGATACTCAAAATACAGAGACGTACTCGTGTTGGGATACCGATACTTTAGGGATACGTGCGGATACATACCCACGAAGTATCAAGATTAATTATTTTAAAATATTTTATAGGATACTCCATATATACACAAGAATACTTATACGATACTTCACAGATTCACATATATGTATCCTAGAAAATATGAAAAGTAAAAAAGTATAACAAATATAATCTCTTAAAAAAATATAACAAATATAATATAAATTCTTTTTAGAACGAGAAATATGATATAGGTTCTTATCTTTTTGAATTGAATGACAACAACAATATAACATATATATATATATATATAGACACACACATAAAAGAGTATAGTTGGAAGTGAAAAAACCACTCCAAAACCATATATTTTTTGTATATATAGTATAGATAAAGAATAGTATGTTTGTATGTTTGTTTTTTAGCAACTATGTAGATAAAAAAAAAGGACAATTAAATCCTAACAATAATAAAAAAGGGGCTCCTCTAAAAAAAAAAAGATAAATTATTTAAGAATAGGCAAACAAATTATTGAGCGATAGCTAAAGGCGAGCTTCTCAATCTAATAAACCAATCATTAAATACATCCAATGGATGATAGTGAAAGGCGATAAAATGTTGAAAAAACAATCTTAAAATATCTACAAATTCATTTAGTACACGTACTAATGTATACTCATAATGAATTTAAGTTTAGACTTCTTATTACTTCTCAAAGATTAATGAATCCTCATATATAACAGGTCCTGTAATACTAATAGGAAGAAGGGGCCAAATTTTTGTTTCCATCATAGATTGATTATTTGAAGATTACTGCTCTTCCCCTAACACAAAACACTCGCATCCTGCAGCCATGTTCAAAATGCTCTTGCGCTAGTTAACTTGCGCAAGTTAAGTGGAGTGACGCAAGTTAAGTTGAGTGGCGCAAAGTAGCTACTTTTTTTTAATTTATTTACTATTTTCAAATTATGTTATTTACATTATTCTAATTTATTTATTAAAATTAATTAATTTACGTATTTACTTTATTCTAATTTATTTATGAACTTAAAATAAATATTGATTCGATTTTAGTCATTAAATAAATACAAATATAAATAAAAGGAAATGAACAAAATTAATATTTATTCATTAAATACAAAATTAGAAAATAAAAGCAAATATAAATAACAAGGAATGAACAAAATTAATACATATAACAACATCTCATTTTATTAATAGAACCCATACAATAATTGATACATTGATACATTTATTCGAATTCACTAAATAATCTACTTATTTTCATTTTACCCTCTTCGGGTAAAAAGTGAGCAGACTTCTTGGGGCAAAATGGTGATCAACCATCTTAGGGGAAACAACATTATCAATTTGGGGCATATTTAAATCTGGTTCTTTTTATACCCAAGAAGATTCTTGTTACCCACGACAAAAAGTTTTTGGGTAAAAAGAAGCAAATTTAATTTTACCCCAAATGTTGATCTCTTTTTCCCCAAGTGGGATAGCCACTATTTTGCCTCAAGAAGTCTGCTCACTTTTGCCCCCAAAAGAATATTGAAAAAAGAAAGAAAGAAGAGAAAGAGAGGGAGAGAGTGAGGAGGGGGAGAAAGTGATATGGTGTGAGGAATTAGGAAAGTATGGAGGGGTATTTATAGGTGGGAATGATAGTATAGGTTATAAACACCATTAATGTGGTAAAAAAAACGTGTAAAATTTGATAAAAAAAACGTGTGCATTGAATGTTGAAAAACTGACCACACTCAAAAAAACGTTTGCTCTTCAGCTCTGACCACCGGCCAACGTGCGTGAGTTAACTCGCGCACATGCCAGTGGTGCGTGACTTAAGTCACGCAGAGCTTATAACGTGCGTGAGTTAAGACACGCTGCGTGACTTAACTAGCGCAGGGGCATTATTGTCCAGTCAACTGGGTGGGAGCGAAACGTGCAGGGCGAAGAGCAGTAATCTTATTTGAATCAAATTCATTCTATCCATCTTTAATTTCTATAATTCGACAGACTTTTCACAAGGTTTATTAGATTGAGAGGTTGCTGTAGGGATTTAATACGGAGAGGATCCGGATCCATAGCTAAAGTAGTAGTTCAAGTGCCCGCAAATAGTAGTCCAAACTTTTGTAAACTCTGCTCAAGTTATCATTTTACCATCATAAGTGGAAACTGTTGATAACATACGAAGAAAAAAGTATCAAAATGGTACCAATAGTAAAAGGGATAAATATGTTTTTGGTCCCTATAAATATACCAACTTTTCGTTTTAGTCCCTCTAAAATTTTCCTTCAACTTTTAGTCCTCCAAAAATTTTCCATCTTCACTTTTGGTCCCTCTTTTAAAGTAAACTCATATGTAGAATTCATATTTTTGAATAAAATTTCGCAGAAAAATTCATAAAATTATAAGAATCTCACCCAAAAAAGTTTAAAATTTTTTAACAAAACATTAATTTAATATGAATTTTTATATTTTTGATGGTTAAAAATTCATATTAAATTGATGTTTTGTTAAAAAATTCTAATTTTTTTTGGAAAATATTTTTACAATATTCTACACATTTCTACACTATTTCATTAAAAATAACTAAAATTAACTTAAAAATAGGGACCAAAAGTAGTGATTGAAAATTTTATGGGGACTAAAAGTTGAAGGAAAATTTTAGAGGGACTAAAACGAAAAGTTGGTGTATTTATAGGGACCAAAAACATATTTAACCCATAATAAAATATATATTACTAACTTAAAAATAACAATTCGGAATCTGCTCTTTACCCAACAGAAATTGCTCGCTCCCAACTGAAATTGCAAAAATACTCACGCGTGAGTTAATTCACGCTAGTGTTAAATTTGCTAACTCACACAGGAATTAACACATGCGTGATTAACTCACGATGTGTCTGTGCAAAGAACTAGAACAGCCAGAACTTTATTTTTCCTAATTTTCTTCATTCCTTCATACATCCATTCAGTCAATTGCATCTATTTTTTCATCATTCATTCAATCAAGCATTCACTCATAATTAAAATACGAAGCAGTAAAGGAATAAAATAACGCAAAATGTCATAAAAACGCAAAAGCGCGAATGTAAATATATTACATCCATATCCGACAAAAAGTCAAAAAAAAAAAAGGTAACAAGTCATAAAATTAAAAAAAAACCTACTACTCCCATGGACTCCTACTCCTCCTTCGCGGAGCCCGCACCTCCTCCAGCACACTATACTCGGCCGGATGCCCTCCATATTGCCGAGAACCAGTGGATTTGAAAACACATCAGAAACCCCCATTGCACTCTCCACTCTAGCTCTGATGTTGTTGATGATCTGGAATGAGTCGGGAGGATGTCTGCCTCACTGCTGCTCAACAATACCCTCCTCGTAGAAAGGTATGTGAACTGTGTACTCAGGAACAACAGTAGGGCCGATCATACTAAGATGGGATACTTTCTAGAACCATTTCATGTACCCTTTTGAATGCATCCACTACTCGCCCTCCGGGACCGGCTCACCCCTCTATTGATGGGTAAGGACACGAATAGAAAACTCCAAGAAGACTATAACCACCTCCACTGTCTAAAGAGGCCCAATCGTCGCAGGAGGTCTGCGGACGGTCTGAACATAGCTGCATTGCCTCAGAACCCGCTCCGGCAAGTGATGCACCATCCTCGCTTTGTCGGTCATGATCCATTCGGAGTACCAGCATACGTCCTGAGTCGTAGGAGGTCTGGAAACGGTCTGAACATAGTTGTATTGCCTCAGAACCCTCTCTGGCAAGTGATGCACCATCCTGGCTTTGTCGGCCATGATCGATTCGGAGTACCAGCATACGTCCTGAAAAGGAGTCAGGTCTCGTCGGCACTCGTACGGCTTCCAGATTACATGAGCATGCTCCATCTAATCCATCTCGAGTCTATAGTGTCCAGCATCAGAAAATCCCCTGGGATGTTTCCATCTACCCACAAACGGGTCCTCACGATCGTAATCTTCATAAGGCTTCTTCGGAACGAGCTGCCTGATGTGAGCCAAAACCCATCCTTGCAAACACAAAGAGACAAATTTATATCAGCACACAAGAATTATACAAACAACTATACATTTACGATTCACTAAAAAGATAAAAAAGAAAATATTACCACAAGCAAGCTCATGTAACCACCAACAGCGGCAACATCTGAGTCGGAGGTAAGAGAAAACTGCTCATATAGGAAAACAAGTCCCATCCCGCCCCATGACCACTCGCCTAACTCATCCAAATCCTGAAGCACATACAGCCACAACAGATTAACGATTTTGCTGTTCTTGCCGGCAAAAAGGGTGTAGCCAAGCAAGAGCAAGAAAAACGCCTTAACGCAGGTGGTTCTAACAACACTCTTCTCAGCGCGCTCCTCCTCTGTGTCAGGCTCCACCAACTGATTACATCTATTCAACAGCTCCTCATAACGCCTTTTCAGGGTTGTGTAACTGACATGGGCACCACAATGTTTTACCACCTAACCTACCGCATCCTCCTCTGTAAAACATAGCTCATCCTACAACAACTATATGCCCTAGTCATGAGATAACTCATCCTCCTCAATGAGCCTTCTAGTGATTGGGATGTCGAGAAGACACGCCACATCCTCTATTGTGACAGTCATCTCCACAACAGGCATATGGAAGCTGTTGATCTCCTTATACTATCTCTTTGACAAGGCACAAACGAGCCCGTGAGAGATGTTTTCGTACCCAGGTCTTAAGGAGGGGGTAAGAGGGGTAAGAGCAGAATCATTCACCGGGTCCCAGAACCACCCATTTTCTTCTACCAGCAACGGAAATGTCAAGTTTTCAAGCTTAAGTTTCTTCCCGTGCGAGACACATGTAATCTTATGGTCCATTTGAAACTGAAATAAAAAAAAATTAAATAAGTAGCACATATCATTAAACAAGAAATATTCTAAGTAAAAAAAATATTACGTATTCAAACAAACACCGTTAAAAAAATAATAAATAAAATAAACATGAAATATTCTAACATAAACATGAAATAAGTAAAATAATCATTAAAATAAGTAAATTTTAATATTGTAACATAAACATTAAATAAGGAAAATAATTAGTAACATATCATTAAATAAAATAAAGCAATTATACTTTCTTGTTTATCACCCCAAAGCCTGCATGCCACGTGTTTACCGAAGTTTGGTAAAAGCGACAACTCAGAAGGCCCCCCTTGGAAGCCCTCCGGTCTGGCCTCAAACTCCGTACCAGGCTCCCCCTGAGCCTCAGCCTGCTACTGAGGAGGCTGCTGATACCGAGGTTGATACTCCTCTTGCTCATACTGAGACTGATACGCCTCCTGCTGATAATCTTGTTGATACTCCGCATGCGGATGCTGATGATGTTGATACTGATATTGCATCAGTCCACTATCTGGGATGGACCCGTCTGTGACAGTGATCCCCCCGCACAATCAACCCTACCAAGTCTCGTGCCCCCACCTCTCCCTCTACCAGCCATAGGAGGGCGTAGTGCTTCCTTTTCTCTCCGTGCACTACTAGTAGCCGACTCCCTATCTCCACTCATTCTTTCAGGCCTATGAGACATATTTGTACAACATTTCAAAAAGCGAAGGATCAATGATTTTTTTCATACGGACATTGTGTCATTTCTAACAATTCAACAACAACACATAAATTTTAGCAGTGTCATTTCAATCCGTAAAGAACCACATTGCAGTCAAACTAACTATAATCAAAATTAACAAACCAATTTCTAAATAATATCTAAAAAACAATCAATTTTCATTGAGACACTTTATCAAACACCTAGAGTCCATATTTCAATCAACTTAAAAAAAAACAATTTCAAAACCCTAAAACTACCACATTGCACTCTAAAAACCATCTAAACTATAATTCCTAACTTAATTCATCACTAACAATCCTAAAAACTAACTTGCAAGCCAAATTTTTAAAAACCTAAAAATGTCACATTTCTCAAAAAAATCATAAATTTAAACCAAAAAAAACAATGAAGTAAGATAGTCAACACTTACTTGATATTGTGGGAGAAATTGACTTTGAATGACGCAAGAATGAATAAAATCACACTTGGAGGGGAAAGATCGTATTTGAGAAGTTGGAAATATGAATGGGTGTGTTTATGTTGCTGTGTTATATGACTTAAGTCATGTAGCATGACTTAACTCACGCCGAGTGACTTAAGTCACGCAGGAACATAAGTAGCGTGAGTTAACTCACGCAGGGGCAATAACGTCTTTTCAGTTAGGAGCGAGTAAAAACAGTTGGATAAAGAGCAGAATTAGCGATGTCCCTTTTTAAAAACTATATATCTACATAGACGGTGGTTATTTAAATGCTAAAGATGGTGGTTATATATCATTTAAGTTTGTCAGGTGTTGATCTTTTTTTTTTAACAAAATATGTTGTTCTGTCTTATCATGTTCTATTTAGTATAATGTGTATGTCATATTTTGTGGTAGTGGTATTTACTTTTAAGCAGATCAAATACACATTTTAATATGAAGAGGTTTAGATAGAAATTAAGTTGGCCGATTTCTTCGTAGGAATTAAAATTTGTTTTATTCATCTCAATAATCAAATTGAATTTCACAACTTTTCTCAAAAATTAAAATAGTCTTCACTTCTTTTTCAATTAGTAGAAATTCAACTTGATACTTTAAAGTTTACGGCATTTACACACCAATTGCGCAACATACCATTGAATACGACACAAAATGGCAGGGTCAAAATTCGTTTTTGAAATATTATTTGTTTTTTAGTAATGAAATATAATTTATTATTATGTCTTACTTATTAGAAATGTGGTCCAATTTATGTTTCAGAAAATGAAGAAAGAAATGTGGTCCAATTTGTGTCATTAAAAGTTTAAATTTAAATCAAGATTTTTTTTCATTCATTAGATATTTAACCAAAATGACATCCAAGGGGAAGTATGGCACCAAATTTTCAAAAGAAACATAATGACTAATTAGAATTAAAAAGAAGACTAAAGATTTCTTTAAAGAAAAACAAAAAGACTAAAAAATAAATTGCTTTTCACGATTTTGGATGGAAGGTTCGAGCTAAAGCAAATTCCGAGTTTTCGCGGGAAGAAGTATGGTTTCGGACAGCTCATGATGAACTATTTAATCCTTCTCCATCCGAATCCGTCTCAGTTCCTGGTATTGAAGTGAAAGATGACTCGACCGGGGGAAGAGGCCACTCGGAAAGATATTACCCACATAAGTCTAAGTGGTGGAGGTATCAGCCCTGACATGAAGGCCTGCAATTAGAATAGAATGTTGACTTCTAGTTCCGGCTCTTGATGAGCCTGTGGTCTACCCAAAAGTAGAAGGGAGAAAGGGATCAGAATGAAAGTACGAACCAATATGTAAACAACCACAATGGGTCATGATTTCAGCGAAGAACTGGGATTTCATCCCCGCGATTTTCCCTGGGAAAAGAAATGCTTTAAATAAGCTTTAACCTCAGGATCAATGCAATTTTATTTTATCCCGACTAGAAAGATTCCCCTTCTTATTGAATGTCTATCATGTTGTCGTTTAAAATGATAATGGACTTTGTTATATATAAAAATAAAAATAAAACAAAAAATAAAAACCAGTTTCGTATTTTTTTCAAGTAGTCTAGATTTAGAAATTCATCTTTTTAGATGAATAAGTGGGATGTCTGATGTACGGACATGACCCCTGCATATTTTATGCAGTATCCATACCAGCTGAGTTAAACTTATGATAACTAGTTTCAAACTTTTGAAGTTAAATAATTTTTCGAGATGAAACAAAAACAATTTTTTTTCTCATTTGGATAGGTAAAATGGAACCTATGTTATTTTTAGAAAAGATGGTCTTAGTTATTCGAAGTGTGTGAGAAGATATTTAAAGTTTGATCAAGAATTAAGTTCATTAAGTTGAACTACCACTTGAAAGTCATTCATTTGATTTTTAAAAGTAGCCCTTTGTTAATTAAAACAATGTTTTATTGTATGTTTTGTTCTTTATGTTTATTTTAGTTTTTAAGTTGGTCAATTATGTTTAAAAAATTTCAAGTTAGTTCAAAAGACGTTGGCATGAGTTAGTCTTTTCTAACCGTGGATAATTAAATAATAAAAAATATCACATCAAATTTTAAGGAACGTTTTAATTCAAATTTCATTCAAAAGAACAATCCCCCGAAAAAAATAGACTACCGTTATGGTTCAAAAGTATTTTCCTTTGAAAGACAGTTGAATGTATTTTTGTCAGATTTAAATTCTAGTAGCTTGTTTCTGAAGATTGTGCTTCAAAAGTTAGAATAGGTACATAGTTAAGATATGATCTGTGAAGAATCTCGAATGACGGAGTGTTGAAACACAGAGGAGGACAACAACGAGAGGTAGTAAAAATGGTGCTTACCTTGCACATTCTTGAGTGAAAGAAGTCCTTTTATGCCGGAGAAATGATATTTGTTCAACTATTTTATGACAATTTTTAGACAACTTTCTCTCTCATACTCACATTATATTTTTACTCTCTCTCATCCTTTTTCTCTCTCTATTATTTTTGACCAATAAAAAGAGAGAAAAAGAAGGTTGTCATAAAAGTTGTATCAAATGGTTGTTCAAATATCATTGCTCTATATGCTGAAGTTCTTATATCCCTGAAAGTCCCTCCAAATGTTGTAGGGATTGGACAACCCTTGTTAATTAGTACCATCAATATTACACTTGAACTAGTTAAGAATGAGGGATGCCAAAACACCTCCTTAATGCAAGGAGCATAAGCATGTGAATATGGACAAGGAAAACTTTTAAAATTAAAAAAGAAAAATACTATTTCTAGCGAAGAAACTACCTAGCAAATTTTTTCAGATACAACTCACAATCTTTTATTACACGACTTATTGTTCAACCTCCTTTGTTTTCCGGCACATCTCCTTGAATTGTAACAAACAATGTATTGTGATTGGCAACTCCTGATTCTCGAATATTTCGTGATGCTATCTTTCGGGAAATATAGCACCGCTCATAAAAAAAACTCATGTGTTAGAGTACGGGTGCACATTTGTAAGGTTCCCAGAAGGGATGACAATGGGTACCCAATAGGCAGAGTATTATAGTACCCATCCCCATACCGGTGCTTGTAAAAAATGCACGTACCCGAGCTCGTACCCTCGTGAACAACAACTTTAGTGTCTTTCCTCATACCCTATGGGCACTTAAGTGCCCATACCAGCATCCATTACCCGCACTTTAGCCATGAAAAGATAATAAAAAATACCACAATTGAAATAAAATTATGATCCGATTTTTTATTAAATCAACTCACAAAATAATATGAATCGTTGTATTTAACCAAATAAAATAAACATCCAAAATATCCCTAGAAAGAAAGAAAAAATAGATACCTTACATCGGTTATACGTTAAAAAGTTTTAGGTGCATGTTAAAGTCCTAATAAATTGTTACTTAAGTTTTTACTAAGTTGTTTTAGGTTTAGGGTTAGGCTTAAATAGTTAAATAAATTAAGGGGGATTAGTCACTTTAGTCCCTGAATAGGAAAGGAATCGTCACTTTAGTCCCTGAATGCAGAAAAATTGCAAAATAGTCCCTGAATGTAGACTTTGTTAGTCAATTTAGTCCCTGAACTGAATGCAGACCCCGTTAGTCAATTTAGTCCTGAATGTAGACTCCGTTGGTCACTTTAGTCCCTGAAATTGACCAACAAAGTCTACATTCAGGGATTGTTTTGCAATTTCTCTGCATTCAAGGACTAAAGTGCTACTCCTTTCCCATTCAGGGACTAAAGTGACTAATTCTCCATAAATTAATTAATTGTACACCAAAAATAAATAAATTATTTATCACATTATATAAATACATATATGCGGGTTGCGGGGCTGGGTAGTACAATGTCCATACCCGTGCCCATACCCATTCAAATTTGTGGGTAATTACCCATACCTAAACCCAGACCCATGAAAGCGGAGTTTTACCCCACCTATAACAGGTATTTTTTGCAGATGCCCATATGATTTGGGTTCAGTTGTCATCCCTAATTCCCATACATGGAGGTGGTAGAACACGATAAATTAAAGGCAAACCGCCAATTACTAGTAATGCCATCAAATCTCCACCTATTTATGAAAGACCATATCGGTTAATCGCATTAATAATGACCGCAACGACAACCACTTTACATTGTATTGACCAAGATTTATTATATTCTCAATCATAGTAGTGTACACCTTTATTTTAAAAACGAAAGACAATTCCAAAGTTGTCCTGCACAATTACACTCTAAAAACAAATGCTCGCTATATTTTGGTTTAAATGTCTGTTTAGTCCTTGCACTTTCATCTAATTTTAGCTTTGGTTTCTGCACTTTTTTTTGTTTGGCATTGGTCCGTGCACTTTATAAAACTTTTGGCATTAGTCCTTCTGTTAAGTATATGTTAAAAATAAAATAAAAACTAACGGTGCGATACGTGGACCAATCATGACACGCCACGTGGCACACTAAAAGACAAAAAAAATCCAACTTTTTAACTTAAAAATATTATTAGTCCCTGCACTTTCAACATATTTTGATATTAGTCTCGTACATTGGTATTGGTCCCAAAAAAATTTTAAGAAAAACATTCAATGAAATTATTATGTTTTATTATTGTTTTGTTCATTATTTTTCTTGGAATAATCATAAAAAAAAAATCAAAAAAATATTTTTAAAAAAAATTGATTAAAGCTTAATAAAAGATCAATAAACGTTTTTCTAAAAATCTTTTTAAAGATAAAAATACTTACTTATACCTTTTATTTGACAATAAATATCTTAGCTTGTTTTTTTAAAGGGAAATAAATATCTTACTTATCTCTACTACTTTTTATATAATAAATAAACTTTTTTTAGAGTGAAATCTGTAGTAATTCCAATGTGGATCATTCTAATGATTTTTTTTTTTTTATATAAAAAATGATCAAGTTTTATCGCTGCCTAACTAAATCAAATTATATTATAATCTTTTATCATAAATCATATTTTAAACCTCAAATGACGGTGCAACGATCCTTGCTCATGTAACACAGTACTCGAGCTATACAGTGCATTGCTTTTGGACAACGACTTAACATTCACACTATTACGTATTTGATCCATGTTATAGAGATTCAACAAATTATACGATGGTTGTCAATGTCTTACGCACCTCTCTCATTTGTTTATGTTAGTTCATGTCATAGAAATTCTATTTTTGTAAGTAAAATATATTATTGGAGGACAAATTGTGTTAACAACATTTATATTTATTAAACTTACTTATTACAAGTAAAATCGTGACCGATAAGACAAATATAATGTTATACAATTGTTATTTTTCTAGCTAAATTTTATTAAAATTTCTTATTTTTTTAAAAGATTTTTCTGATTTTATTTTTTTTTATGATTATTCTCAATAAAAATAATGAACAAAACAATAATAAAACATAATAATTTCATTGAATGTTTTTTAAAAAAAATAAGGGACCAATACCAAAGTGTAAGGACTAATATCAAAAAATGTTGAAAGTGGAGGGACTAATGATATTTTTAAGTTAAAAAATAAAGAATAAAATAATAATTAAAAAGTTGATGTTTTTGTCTTTTAGTGTGCCACGTGGCGTGCCATGATTGGTCCATGTGGCACACCGTTAGTTTTGATTTTTTTTACCAAATACTTAACAGAAGGACTAATGCCAAAAGTTTTATAAAGTGCAGGGGCCAATGCCAAACAAAAAAAAGTGTAGGGACCAAAGCCAAAATTAAGTAAAAGTGCAAGGACTAAATCCACATTTAAACCCTGTATTTTTCATGTTTTTGGCACAAGTTGGAGAGCAAGCGGCAACCTCTAGCCCTAAAGTATCATTGGAAGGAACTATGTTATGGAACAACCTCTGAATCAAAAGAGATCTGGAAGGAAAAATAACTGGATTCGAAATAATTTTGGCCCAAGGCTATTCATTCAAGGGAGACTTTTGAAACAATAAGCATCCTTAAAACACATGTCCCCATTGGTTGATTCCTTCCAAATAAACTTGTCCTCAACAAAGAATTCATGAGTGTGTACATTTTGCATAATAGATGAGAAATCGTTGTTACTATACAACAACAACAATAATAACTAGAACGGCGACCTGTGCTCCGCACGGGTCTTACGGACTAAAGAAAGTCCAATTCGTTTGTCTATGTATTTGCTTCTAACACATTAGCAGATGGGATAATTTAGAGCATGTAAAAATCTAGAGCATGCAACACAAAATATCAGGAGAAAGGCCGTAGCAATCCTATTATGTACCACCATCCAAACAAAAAGGTTAACCTTAGAAGGAGCTTTGGCAGACCAAATTATAAGTTGTCAAGTGTAGAGTTGGCATAGCATAGTAGCTAGTTAGAATCAAAGAATCAAATCCTAATATTTATTATTAGGATTAGAATTATAAAATCATATCAATTACTATTTATTGTGTTTATTTATAAGTAGAGGTAAGTGTCAGTGTGTCTGATATATTATAGTGAATAACTATGGTATGCTTATTTGAGTATTTGTGAAAGAAAAAAAAAATAGAAAAATTTGGAACAATCTATCTATAGCGTGCAAGTACTTCCTCAAAACCAAACCTGACAATGTTAATTCACAGATAAATATGTAGTAAAACCCTGAAAAACGTTAAGAGTACAGTTTCACTTGATGATGTAATTACTGTTGATATATATATATATATATATATATATATATATATCATGCAATGTTGCCATTCTTGGATAGCATTTTCAATTCCTTCTTCTTCGTTTTATAGAATCTGCATTCAATGAAATAGCAGACTTAGGCTTACAGGACTTGAACATGTAATTTCAACAGTATATAATCATTAAAAATGGTTGTGTGTGAATTCAGTTACATTTTTCTCTTCTTTTATCTGATTATTCTCAAACATGGATCCATGGTCAAAGAACTACTTATGAAGCGAACTACGAATGTATTTCATCGTACTGATCATGATTTTTGCTGATAAACATTTTTTATACAAAATGTATTTCTCTGTTGGAAGAATGCATCTTGACGAAGGAACTACTGATTTATTTCTCTTATTATTATGCATGTATCAGGGTTGATAACGTAAATAGATTAAATAACCAAGGATCTACAAAACCGAGTAACACAAAGGAACTGCGATCAATGTGCTGGACAATATAATTAGGGATTATCAACGCAAACAGAACTGCAATCAATAAAAATACAATTTCGACATTCAATATTCCTGATTTTAGTAAACAATCAGAATCCTAACCATGACAAAAACCAATGATCAAACTGATAATGACACAATTATAAAGCATAACTTTCATTGCATCTCGATTCCAAAAGAAACAACAGTAACAGTTACATCCTTACAGGTTCATCAGGAAAAGCTAACCTGCAAAAACAAAATTAAAGACTTGACCAAATGCAAAATACTTCAACCATGAACATAACAAAATTTCTCTTCAATCAAAATTTCTTAAACAGAAATGCTTGCCAGACACCAAAAAACGAACCAAAATGACTACAGAAAAGATCTTCCTCCAACATCACAAAGTCAATTCTTTTCAACGGGTTCTATTTTCACTCGCACCATCTTCGTTGGTTGTGTGACAGAAGCTTGTCCAGTTTCGACATCCCTAGCTGCAACAGAGTCTATGCTTCCAGAGGATCGCTTCAAAGTAGCCTTGCTGACCGGAGTTTCAACCATGTTGGTGTCGCTACATGAATCCCCACCTTATAGGTCCACCTAAAATCATTATAAAAAGGAAATAATTAGTAATGCTTCAAACATCGTCGTCTATAAATTTAATTTATTTTCCAAGTTTATAACAAATGTTAGCTTAATACCATGTTCAAATTATCAGCCCTATCCACAGCGTCGCCCGCATTACAACCAACAACAGCTTCTCCATTGTTTTCCTGATTGTTCGCATTGAACAAATTCAAACATATAGACGACCAATTAGTATACACAATCTAAAATTAGAACAGACAAAATCAACTACACAATACAAAGGAGATAAACAACTACCAGTTAGGCAATGGTATGAAAGGAACGCTTCAGCTTCACGATCAGCCATGTTTGAGTTAGGTTTTCGAGTATTGTGTGAAGGGAAAAGGCAGTACAAGCTATCAACATAACAGACACACACACACACACATATATATATGGAGACAACATGTAGGGTATTGCAAGTATGTATATGGGAAACGGTGGGTAAATTAATTTGCTTGGAACATGTGAAGAGGTGTGTTGGAAAAAGATATTGAAGTGGGAAAGAGTTATGAATTTGCATGGAAAGTGCAAAATTCAAGTGAAAGCAAGAACCAGGATGATATGAGTAAGGGATATGATACACATGTATATATAGGAAAAAATGGGTGGGATAACCGGTGTAAATGTGTGGGAAAACAAAAGGATCCGTTGAGTGGAAAGCTTTATGTATTCTATGGAAATTAATGCAGACTATTGTATCATCAATACAACACGTTAAAAAGTGGAGGAAAATAGGAGGAAATTTCTCTCATTCCTAACATCATTTTTTGAAATTCAATTATTGGAATTCTTTTTGAAATTCGAATCTTGGTATTTAGAGGGAAATTTTTAAGGCTACAATTACAACAATTAATGCAGCAGATTTGGAGCCAAATTTCTATGGTTAATTGTTTGCAGACCTAATAACTTTAAGGAGTAAGGGATAATAATAATAATAAAAGCCGCCTCCCAAACTGCCAACTTGGCTTTGATTTTGTCAACAACTTACACAGGGCATGCTAGTCTTGGCCTACCTTTAAATATAGGGTCACATTAACTTGTGCCTTAAGGCACAAGTTAATGAACTTAAAATGGAAATTAAAAATAAATCTTATATTGAAAGTATAACTTTTGCAACTTTTAAGACATTGAATACACAAATTCCAAAAAAAATTTCTAAATTTATTTTCTTAACTGGTACCTCAAGACACAAGTTAACATTTTCCTTAAACCCATATAGGGATTTTCTAACATGTGCAAGATTGCACATGATAACGGGTGATTAATGCATCATTTTAGTGGGTTTCTCCAAATCTCATTAATGAGTCTTTATTTTGAAAATTGATTTTTTTTCTTCTCTCCTCAATTAACTATAGCACAATTAATTAACTTGTCTTTTCTCATAAATCGTTTCTCTCTCTCTCTTAATTTTTCTGCTTTTCTCATAAACACAATTCAGGTGCAGTGATGATCATGTCTTGCTTTTTTCACGACATATGAAAGAAATTACTTCATGCTTTTCAACAAAACCAGCACGAAGCTTCGTCAAATTAGTCATATTATAAATTGCAGAGAAATCTGAGAGAGATTGATAATGGTAATTCAATATACAAGGCCATTACAATATATGATAATAAACAAATGGAATCACCCTTTGTCTATTTAATCTACATAAGAACCGGGACTTCTTTCTACCTCACCCCTAAAAAAGAAAAAAAAAATTATGATACTGGTTATGGCATAGAAAGGTGTCGAGTGACATAATGTAAAAAAGCAGCTAAAAAAATTGAGTAGAATAAATTGTAAAGAGAGCCTTTCATAAAAAATAGGAGAGAGAGACGGTTTATGAGAAAAGTCAGGCTAATTAATTGTGTTATAGTTAATTGAGGAGAGAAGAAAAAAAATCAATTTTCAAAATAAAGACTCGTTAATTAGATTTGGTAAAATTCATATATGAATACCAAGATAAATAAAAGGATTAGTGCCAAAAGAGAATCCAAGGATGTCAGGGATCTTAGCCTTTTACAAAGAACTTCGATCAACATCTCTTATCATGAAGATTTACAATTGCACCTAATAAAATGTTCGAAGAGTAATGATATTTTGTCCAATTATTTGATGACAAAATTTGTGACAATTTTTCTCTCTCTTCTTATTGTCCAAAAATAATAGAGTGCGAGAGAGAGCATAATATAAGTATGAGAGATAAAATTGTCATAAAATAATTGCACAAAGAACATTCTCATATTTGAAATAGCTATTAGAAGGGAAAAGATACAAGTTGTTAACATTCATAAAAACGACTCCAACTCTGTTTTATTCTTACATTGAATGATTTCCAAATACTACAAAAGTTTGCTTTTTTGACGAATTTCATATACTACACATAAAATTCGTTAGAAGTTGTGTTGCATATGTTATACACACATGGGTGACTATGAGCATGGGCCACCAATTTTTTAGAGACACCAAAATTCTATTAAAAATATATTTTTAAAGAACCTTAATTATGAACTAATCTTTTGTATAAAAAAATGCAAAAAAAGACATTCAAATAATTAAAAATGGTACAACTTTATTGATTCATAAAGGGTACCAAAAAATTTTAAACCGACCCCGATACATGTATCTATGCTTCATCAAGGATTTGGTAAACTCTTGGTTACTATAGAATGTAGAAGCTCCCAACTCTCAGTTCCAATTTCAAGATCCCACAATAGAGGCTCTGTTTCCACATCGCTCATAGATCCGTTCACAAATGCTTTCAATCTTTCACTTATTTTGATTGCTCCAAATTGTAACAAAGTTTGTGGAATCTGCATTAAAAGTAATAATCAAATCAGAAAACAAACCATTTGCAAAATATTTTTTTTTTTTAAAGAAATTTGCAAAATATTGTTAATTAAGACTAGAGAAATATAATTAAGACTAAAGTAATGCTAGCAACACTCTCTTATAAAGTAATGCTAGCAATATATATATGCACTTTTGTTTAAAAAAATTGCAACATTTTTGCTCTCTTATTTTTAATTAAAACATGATTTAAGTCTTTCTATTTCTTTGTTCCATTTTTAGTTTCGGTTTTTTTCCCTACAACTCAGTTTGGAGTCTATTTTCATTTTTCAATAACATGACATATGTTTACTCAAAAAAAAAAAAAATAACATGACATATGTGACATAGTTCATTTGGGTTAGAAATAGCGGATTTTAGAAGATATGTTTCTTCTAAATTCTTTCTGATTAATTCTATTGAAAATATATTTTTAGATAATTTTGATTATAAATGAATATTTTGCATTAAAAAAATACAAGAAGAAAATTATTGGAATAATTGAAAGTGCACAATTTTAATGTTTCACCCAGGGCATTAAAAATCTTAGAGCCGGCCCTATGTGACATTGTTCATTTGGGTTAGAAATAGCGGATTTTAGAAGAACATGTTTACACTTGATTATAGAAATTGAAAGAAAAAAAATTCTATATCATGGCTTATGGGACAAATTTTTGTTTCATTTAAAATATGGTGACCAAATAAATAAATATAGGTTAGTGGCGTAACATCAAATTTAAAATTAGAAGTATGTGTGTATGTATATATATACCTGAGCATGCACGGTATGAAGAAATGAATGGCCAGCCAAGGAAGAATTAGAAGAGATAACCTCAACGTTCTCTTCATGCAGTATTCTCATAATTTCACAGAAAATAAAATGGTCATCAACCCCACATGCTACAATCACTTGTAGAATGGGTCCCGTTTCATGAATCTCAATTTTTGGGGATATTATGCTTTCTTTTACTTGAGAAGAACTCGAGCAGCCACTACGTGGTCTCTTCCTTTCCATTAAACTTTCTTTCTTCTCCTTTGCCAACTTTAGATTTGTCTCTAGGCTCTTTATGTGGTTTATAGCCTCATCTACTTGATTAGGTAATGGTAACGCTAATTCCTACATTAAATTAAAATTAACACCAAATTAATATATGTGTTATTCATGTCGGTCCAAGAAGAGGTGACAGTTCTTTCAAAAAAAAAAGAGGTGACAGTGTCACTTAATTAGTTAATAATAAAAAGAGATGTTTCTTGTGTCTCCGTGAGAATAACTCAGTTGATAGGATATTGCATTATATATATAAGTGTCGGAGTTTGAATCTCGAATTCCCTACTTATTCACTTTAAAAATTGTGGAATTCTAGTCATTAGCATATGCTTGATAAAAAATAAGTGAGCATATATGAATTTTATGTAGGTACTCTACTTGTGGTATAGTACACTATATGTATAAAATGTTTTACATCAACAACGGTCCCAGATGGGGTGATTGCTTTCTTTAGCAGCTATGGCTACCTCAAAGAAAGAAAAAAATATCAAGGTATATTTTTATATTAAGCTACCCCTAATAATATATATTTGGCTACCTCATGTTTAATTTTAGGTGGAATAATTTTTTTGTTTGACTTATTTTCAATCGAACTCTGAATTACCTGATTCCGTATTCTAGGAACCGGAAGATGAACACAGAAAAATTCTATATTCTATGATTGAATGAAAATATGACAGCAGCAACAACAACAATGTCTTTCTCCTGGAAAAAAAATCTATCGCTATTGGCTCAAACTGATTTAATGGCACTTTATAAACTCTTTATTATTGTCAAAGCAAACCTTTTATTAACACGTCACTTTTTATAGCTAAAAAATAACTAACTAGTAAATTATAACCCTATATAATTTGTTCTTGTTTCTTTAAGTGTATCTTTTGAAGTACATTTTACATGAGTAATAGTTAATGTGAATTTTTTTTTGCTTATTGGCTGAATGTACTATTAGTTTTAGAAATATATTATAATGTGACCACCTCATGAAATTATTGTTAGCTTCGCCGCTAGATCCGGCTAGCCAATACAAGAAAGAGTTATGTAAAATCCTTTTATTTAAAAACCAATAAACATATGTAACAATTGTGATTTTAGATGTCAATGTGTGAAATAACATTATAGTTACAAATCTCTAAAAGAAAACTCAATGTCAATTTATAACTCACATGAATATACATACACTCTCTTTTCATTATTATAAGCAAAAAATAATATTTTAGATTCATTCATTAAATGATGAATGTTGTCTATAATAAAGACCATACACAAAATAAATTGAATGAATTTAAAATAAAGATTTTGCTTATAACAGTGCTCAAAAGATGTATATCTTAGAAGGATACGTATCACACACAACCCTACAAAACCGACTTATAAATGAGGATTGTCCCCACTTATAAACACATGTTCAAGTCATCTTTTATCTGATACGAAACTCTATAACACTATATGTATATGAATGTGATGGAAATTAAATAGATCACCTTTAGCTTATAAAAAAAATTAAAAAAATCACCTTTAGATTATAGCTAGGGAGAAGAGAGTTGAGTTTAGAAAAGAGGATCTTCATTTGGTTTCTCCTATTTTTCTCAATGATCTTTCTTTCGACTTTGGTTGAAGAAGAAGGTTGACCTCCTTGTTGGTTATGATCCATTGAAAAGTACCCGGAATTTTTGTTACAACAAATAACCTTGAATTGATTGGGATTTAGAATCGTTGTGAGAAGGTTATAATAAGGTGAAATGATTATTTATTTATACAAGTGTTTGTGACATATGATATGATATAGTAGATATATATAGTTGGTGATTCAATCACACACATTACACAAGAGTGATGAGGTGTGTGTGTGATACGTATAGCCTTTATGAAGGAAAAGTTTGGGATTGAGGTCATGATCATGTCACCTCAAACAGCACCCATTTTGCATATATACATGAAAATTTGGAATTCACGTACACACTTGTCTTCTTCGTTGTGCACAATTTTGCCACTTAATTTCTTCATCGTACAATAAGAACTAGCTAGGAACATTCTCCAAACGCATGATTTTAATAATTGTGATACAAGTCATCATTTTACAACTGTCTCAGCTGAGATTTGAATTATGTCTCTAATATTTACACGATCAAGCTCTTATTATTGAATTTAAACTCTTATCATTGAGCTAACACTTTTTTTCTTTTATTATTTTTTTTAGATAAAAAGTCGACACTTTTGGACGACGACTTGATATCATTTTCAGCCGCATTATTATTAAGAAAAAGAAAAAAAAATCATTCCGTTTGTCTTTTAATTTTAAAGATGTGAGAACAGATGACCCTAAAAATAAATTGATGTGAGTGTTCATGCACGCGGTATGGCTCCTAATAATACATGTTCGAATGAATTGGTGAGATTGAAAGTTTTTAATGTGCCATCATATGATTAAAAGGTATAGTTTTTAATGTGCCTCTTTCAACAAAACAAAATGTTTTTAATGTGCCGTCATATTATTTATAAAAAAATAGTTAAAATTAAAAATTATAGGAAAAAAAAAGTTAAAAGTTTTAACTTTTAGAAAAAGAAAAAAAAAAATTGTATACAAGGTTGTGAAAAGACTGATACATTCTGCTTGGAAGTATACATTTTTTGTTAAGTTTATTTTTATAAGAATATTATTGTAAAAGAAATATATAAGTTTATTCTACGAAGACTGATAAACTATTATAAGTTTATCCCCATCTTCTCCTGATTGTGGATTATGCTATCATGTCTCAAGGTGAAAGTATAATTTAGTAATTATTTTTCGCTTTCAAGTTCAGTATCTTAGCCGATGAATTATGATTTTATTTTGATTTTTTTTACAACCCTGGTATTTATATATTTATATTTATGAATTTGTTACTTAAATAAAAGTTATTGGTCCTACAAAAACGTATGTCAAAACTTGCCCACCTAGTTATGAAGGTTGAAACACTTAATAAGGAATTTACTCGTATACCTCGTAAAAATATGGTTCATATTGAAAGAAAAAAAAGTTTCACATAAATTAAAGATAAGATTTGACTAGAGTTTGAGTGACACCCTTATCTTATAAGTCGTTTTATAATGATGAGTTAGATTCAATATATAAAAACTTGATATGATATAGAGTCTATCATTACAGCTAATCACCATTTATATCCGCGCATCAAACCCAATAATATTTTGTGTGAGTTGATGCATTGAAAAAAATCAAATTTGACGTAGATTAATGGTTAGGGTAAGCTTAATCTAACAAACTTGATATATAGTTCAACTCTCACTAACTTCATGAGGGCTTTTTTAGTGTGTGATTATATTTGATAATGTCGGATGAACCTTAAAGTTTACTCTAATTCTGACGATGAGTCCTTGTAATAAATGACTCACTTAAATTATTTAGGGTGTGTTTGGTTTAGAAGAGAAGTTGTTAAGAGATAAATAAGTGAGAGAGAGTACAGGAAGCGAGAAAGAGATGAGAAAGAGTAGATTTGATGAGTTGTTTGGTACAAGAGAGAAAGAAGAGAAATATAGAAGAAAGAAGTGTGTTTAAATTTTAAAAAGACCAAAACATCTTCATACTAAGAAAGTTTTTTTTGACAATTTTATCATATTTCAATTTAATTTTGTAATGAAGTTAATGTAGTTTATTTTAATTTAACTTAATTAAGAAATTAAAATACTTTTTTTAAACAGAAATAAATATTATATTTACTTGTATTTTACTACAAATTGTTTTTACTACTACTTTTCTCTTTTGTTGCTTCAATGTTGCTCCACTAGCAATGCATGCCTGCAGCCTCCCTGCATTTTCCACTTCCTGTTCAAATACCATTGGTATTGAATGCCATGAGAACTTTGTAACATTTGAAGGCAAGGACAAAGTAGAAATAACAAAGACTAGAAAGTAGAAACACCATTGCCTCCTAACAAAGTAAAGAAGTAAAAAATGCATGCACATAAGAAGTGGTGAATGACGTAGATGACACTGTAGATATAGATGGGGAAATGGATAACATTTTCTAAAGTCAAATTATACGCAATGCAACAAAAAAAAAATGCATATAAACTAGAAATGTAACAAACCATGAATATATCTAAAGTTTAAGCCGTAAAAGTACTACTTCAATTTTTTTCGATTAAGTATTTCAAAAGGTATGATTAGATTTGTGGTGTTGGTAGTATATTTGATCTTTTTTTTATTAATAAATATATTTGATCATGAGTTTAATTAGTATGTTAGTCCGTGTACATTTATTTTACACATTTGTTTAATATTGTGCAGCTATGTTAGTTAATAAATATAAAAATATATGAGTTACTATATTCATTTGGTCATTTATATGCAATAAAAACACATGAGTTGTCATATTTCATTGGTGTTTTTTCTATATTTCATTTGTGTTTTTTCTATATTATTCTTTGATGAATTGGGGGTAATTTACCCTATCAAATAAAAATCTCATTTTCTTCATCTTTATTCTTACAATCGATTGTCATTTTCATCTCAAAAACATCAAAGTTCTCAATCTCCTTCGTTCAACATGTGATTTTCATCTCTTTCGTTCCAGAATCAAATCATATTTGTCATTAGGGTAAATTACCTCAATTCATCAAGGGGTGACGTAAGCCTCACCGATAGGGTTTTTCTTACAATCGGGTACCATTTTCATCTTAAGAACATCATACTTCTTCATTTCCTTCATTCAACATGTGTTCTCTGTATCCTTCATTCCAAAATCGAATCATAATTATCATTAGGGGTAAATTACCTCCAATTCATTAAGGTCTAATATAGGTCTCACCATTCATTTGTCATATTCATTTGATGAGTTGCCTCATCAATTAATTTGATCAGTTATTTCCTTTGGTCATTTGGGGGAATAAAAGATTGGAACAATTTTCATAATATTCATTTATTAAAATGTAAATGGCCTCAATTGGAGATAATCCTATTTAAGACGTCATTAGACACTAAATTCATAATATTCATTTTTTTAAAAATATGTAAATAGCCTCAATTGGAGATAATCCTATTTAAGACGTCATTAGAACTAAATGTGGTCATGTCTTCCAACCATGATTCGAACTTTCATTTACATTGTTGTGTGAAACTACCATATGTATGTTGGGGAGTTTGAGGGTCGTGAAACAATGGACTATTGCTCCAAGACTTTAAAAAACGAAGACACCACATCTCCATCCAAAACTTTAAGGCATATGGGTCACCTCTCTTATATATCTAACATTTTGCTTATTCGTAGCTGATATGTGACTTAACCACTCACGAATATAATACTCACACTTGAAACCAAACAATCTCCTCCACTATTATGAGTCCACCTCTTATTACAGGATCCATTTTAAGATCAACTCTTGCTCCCTCCATCAAGCCGAATCAAGGCTCTAATACCATTTATTGAGCAGTCTGAGGTCACGGGAGAAACAATGGGCACAATGCTTTAGGATTGAATGAGAGGGAGATGTCACATCTTCACCTTGATATAAAATGATACATTTGTTTCCATTGTTGTCACCGGCAATCACTGTTCAAAAGAACTATCATACTCCACCATAAAGAGTATAATCACTTGAAACGAAACCACTCAAGAATTTTACAATGTCTTCATTGACAATCATAGTTCAAAATAATCCTAGAGGTGGGAATGTGGTGTCTCCCCTCTCTAGATAGTTTTATCTTTTCTTTGTGTCAGTTTGGAATACTCATTTGTGGGTTTTCTCTCTTGTTGCTCGAATCATCATAGTTTGTAATTATTTGATGTTTTATCAGTTCTAGAGATACATTAAGACATTGATTGTAACCTTTATTTTGATAGTGTAAATTTTTGGTTGAACTAAGCCCCATGATTTTTAATAGGAGTTTTCCACGTTTAAAACTCGAATGTCATCATTTACAGTTTTTACTCCTTTTTATTGTTGTTATGGTTGGTATTGGTTGTGTCTTGTAATTTGGCAGTTCAGGTACCATTAAAAAGAGATAAATTCAATGATTTCATATATAAATGAAATGTTTATGATATTGCACCTAAATTTTGGTTGCTTCCAGTCTATGAAACCCAGATACTAAAAATACGGAGACGTACTCGTACAGAGAGGGAGGGGGGAGGTGATTCAATTAATCAACATTAGACAAAATTTGTGTTGAGTTCTTTCAATGATGCTTTTGTCGATATCTTAACATATGAATGAAGATATAATATGATTAATTGGGCGGAAAACAACACTTTCAGTTTTTGGCAGGAAAAAAAATAGGAGAACGGGTTCATTGAATTTTGGTCTTTGTGGGTTGTTCGCGAGTTACATTTTTGTTGTATATATACACCATTTTCCTTTGAACAATGCTATTTCACCCAAGAGAAATTGTCCAGGATTTATCTAGAAAAATAATGAGAAATGATATTTGAACATCCATTTGGTGACAACTTTTGTGACAATTTTCTATCTCATACTCACATTATTTTTTACTTTATCTCTCTATTGCTATGGTTTTCGTGTCAGTACCACTTTTTCTTTGTAAATTATGGTTGTCAAATACGTTGTCACCAAATTGGTTGTTCAAATAACACTCCTCAAAAATAATTAGCCAATTAAATTTCTCCCTGGAGGAAAAAACTGGGGAGGTGGTGGGGTATAGTTTGGAGAATATATTAAGGAAAAAGTAGCTCGTGTAACTTTCGTGGAATAATGATTCTCGTTGTAACTAGCAATATCGTTAATTCGTTTTTATGGGTCTTTTGACGTTTCAACAACTTTACAAAGACTTTCTTTCCTAAAAAAAAAAAACAACTTTACAAAGACTTCAAATACTTCAATAATTCAACAACATATATTCATCACATGAAAAACGCACCATGTTATGATCTTTCTAGGAAAGTATAGTATGCTAACGTTAACATTTCCCTTTTCTGCTCTTTTTATTGCGCTAATACGTAATAATTACGAATAATAGTTTTTATGAAATTTTGATTTTGATTAAAATTATATGTATATATATTTTTCACTCTTAAAAATTATATTTTGATTTTGAATAATATTTTCCTTAACAAACTATATTTATTTTTTTCAATGACAGCAACAATATAACAAATCTACTATAACAAATCTACTCTCTTAAAAAAAATATAACAAATATAATATAGATTCTTTTTAGAATGAGAAATATGATATAAGTTCTTCTTTCATTTTTTTAATGAAAACAACAATATAACATTTTTATAGACAAATATATATAATCGTATAATTGGAATTGAAAAAATCACCCAAAAACCATATATTTTCTTTATACATAGTATAGATAACGAATAATCGGTTTATAGGTTTGTTTTTTAGCAACTATATGATGAAGTGAAGATAAAAGAAAAAAGGACAATTAAATCCTAACAATAATAAAATAAAATAAAATAAAAGGACTCCTTAAAAAGGGAAATTATTTAAGAATAGGCTGAAAAAATATAGCAATAGCTAAAGTAGTAGTTCAAGTGCCGGTAAATAATATTACAAACTTTTGTATACACTCTGCTCAAGTTATCATTTTACCACCTTAAGTGGAAACCGTTGATAATACACAACATAAATTAACCTAACCTAACCTATTAATTTGTGTATTAAGTAATGCAAATCAAAAAGAAGTTGGGAAGTCGTATAAAAACTCCTAAACAATATTTAAAATGGAAGATGAACATAATGATGATGTGAATGGAGTTTCAATAAATTCCAATATGCCGTCAGAAGTACATGAAACTACATTATTGGAGGAATAATACACAAACCTATAGATTCTCCAGAATAGTACTTGAAACTACATTATTGGATGAATAGTATCTAAACATGTGGATGCACCAGAATTTTTCCCTCCTGTCCTTAAAACATAAAAAGTCTCTAAATAGTTTTTTTTAATAAATTAATAAAGTATTTTTCTTCAAGGAAAGTCATTCAATTTTTTTTTTAAGGGAAGGAAAGTCATTCAATGTCAGGGATTATTTAATTAAATATCAACAATTTTTTTTTTTTTGGTACAATCAACAATTTTTTACTATTACAAAAAAAATCCATAACATACGGAAAAAAAGTACCAACACGGTACCAATAATAAAATACATT